>Ga0315909_10000138_pt1 | contig 94960 bp, 135 predicted proteins | sample LakEriMetagenome_11_FD_203527 | JGI IMG/M metagenome (GOLD analysis project Ga0315909, IMG submission 203527) | Freshwater fungal communities from buoy surface, Lake Erie, Ohio, United States - Buoy 2 MA125 | ecosystem: Environmental > Aquatic > Freshwater > Lake | place: USA: Lake Erie, Ohio...
TTGATTTTCATCACGAGATGCGTAACTTTGCACGACATAATAATTATCAGTTTTTACTACAAATGCAACATTCATCATATTTTTTATCTCTTTCACTTTAAAAATCTATTATAACATAAAACGGCAAATATCACAAGCACTATTAATACTTGAGTAAATTAGTCGACTATTTGCAAATCGGTATAAATCACTTGTCCGGCATTGCGTTTAACTATGGCAATTTCATTGCACTTGCGTGTTTCGGTTTGCCAATAATCTGGTTTTTGGACAGTAAATTCGGTGGTTACAGTCAGGTTTAAATCTGATTGTAACATTGCTAATAGTGTTTTTTTATCAGCAAGGGGTAATTCTTTAATTCTATCTAGCATATAATCTCTTTATAATAAATTTACTAGTAGCGACTATCTCAAATCGCTACTATAAATTCACTATTAAGCGAAAGTGGTAACTACAGGTTTGGACGGTTTGCGATTTAACTTAGTAGCAACAGCGCCGGTGGGGTTGCGGAGTTTTGCTAGTTTTTCTTCTAATTTCGCAATGCGTTCTTGTTTTTTCTGAGCACGAAGCAAAGCAGAATTTTGTTTGCGTTGGAAATTAGCGTCACGATTAGCAGCGATATGCTCTTTAATCATTAATTTAATAGATTTGACTAAATTGCGTTTTTCAGCGACAGTAAGGTTTTGAATTGTATCAATATATGAAAACATAATTTTCTTTCGTTTAATAAGTGTTAATGAATTACTACAATAGAATCTATTATACACGAATTGGCGCCAGTGTCAATAACTATTTGCCACTCCTGTAAGCGCTTGATTTTATTGAGAATAATACTGTAGCGTTTTGGTCAAGTATTGGTCGGGGTTCACGAGGACGCACGAAAACGCCTCGAGGTGGTACGGCTCGGAGGGTCGTGGAGCCAGCTCTGGAGCCGTGTGGGGATTGGGTGGGATACTGGAGAGCTGCAGTACTGGAGCCGTATGGGGACTGCTTCGGAGTGCTTCGTGACTGCTGTACAGCGCTGTACTGGTACGGCTCGGAGGGCAGCTCTGATTTTGACTATATGGTGTATAGGGGGGAGGGGTGGTGTGAAGTGTTAGCTAAAAAAGTGTTTCCAGGTCAAACTCTTTTTTCCAATTTTTTATTTTCTGGGGCTTCCGTCAGGATTTCGATTTTTCGGATTCATTAATCCTAAAATTTTTTTCAGGTCCGTCCACAAGGACCAGAAGCGTTCTTGGTATTGTCTAACGGGATCCATAGATTTGTTTCTCTAATTCATGAATACGGTCCACGAGTTTCATTACATCTTCAACTGGTACCCATTTACCAGAAATATCGGTACAGAAGGCTCTCATGCGTTCACCGGAGATATGGAGTGTTTGTTTATTAGGATTGATACTGTGTTCTTTTAATAGTTCTTTCATCATTCTTCTATCAATGTCCTTTCTTGTATCATCCACCACCTTTCTACAGCAGCTTTGGCGGATTCGGAGTTAATATACATTCCTAAAGAGAATATTTCTTTGTTGTCTGGATAGATGGTTGTCGTGTGTTTAGTTTTAATCTGATGACCAGCAAGGCCCACTTCGCCAATGATTCGACCACTCTCATCATAATACAGAAAGTGTGCAACGGTTTCTCCATCTTTCCATTTACGAATATTCATATTGAAATATTCGGTCTATCGAAAACCATTGCGATACCACAGATGGTTAATAATAGATAACCTTTTGGTGTGTATTCTTTGTAATACCAGAAATTCTTAGAGAACCAGAGGTCGGTATGTGTCCAGTATTGAAAGAGATGCAGTAACCTCATTTTGCTTCCTTGTCTTTAATGATTAAATTGGTTCGTTCTTTACCATTTTGGTCGATACAAATCCAAGTATGGCTCAGCGGCTTCTGAGGCCGACAGGTGAGAACACTATTGGAATCTTTTGATTGTATTGGTATCTCGGAAGCGCTTTGTCCGGAGGCGGCGGAAACGCAGAGGAGTAAGAGAGGTACTAGAAGGAGTTTTGCCATGATATAGAGATTGTGTTTCGCAGATACGTTTCGCTATTTGGTGATATTATTCCAAAAGTCAATATACGTTTCGATGAGTGTGGTCCAAAGTTTGATAATTGTTTTGATTGGATGTTCTATGAGAGTGGCCATAGCAATAAGAGTGGCTGGTACAGCGACCAGTGCGGTGATAAGTATACCAAGGATGCCTAAAAGTGTAATCATGTTTTTATAAAGTCAATAATGCCTTGTGCTGTATTCATATGGCGGGTTTTATGGGAACGGTATTCTTCTAGTTCTTTTTCAAGTTCAAGGATGCGTTTACGTAGTAAGGAGTTCTGTTCTTCGGTATCAGATAGGTTCAAGTTAAGTTGGTTACCCGACATACAATCTTCGGTACTGAGTATGTCTTGGTATTCATTTTTTAGTATGACAGCATCTTCGTAACCAGGATGATACGGTGCTTCGGCAACTAAATCAGGTTCTTCCATGCCGTTAGTAGAAGATGGTGTTACACATCCTAAACCTGGTTCATATGCAGATTTTCTATCGTCTGACGTAAAAGTGGTCATGTTATTCTCCAAAGATTAAAACGATTTCGTCCTCAGAAATGATATAGTAGTCTATACCATCGTACTTGGTTTTACGTGCGGCATTCCAATTAGGCAATACTGTATCACCTTCTTTGACCATTTCTGCGTCAGGTCCTAGTGATACTACTTTTCCTTTATTGGCTTCTAATGGATCAGCAGACGAAAGAAGAATGCCAGAACCGGTAATCTTTTCTTTTTCAATCAACTCAATAATTACATTATTTTTAATAGGTCTTAACAATTACAAATCTCCTCTTGGTATCGTTACATAAATCAACTACGTCTTTTGGTGTTTCATAATTTAACATACTACAATTATACTCGATAGCAATAGGTTTGTCAAACTTTTTATGGTAATCATCATGCTGTACAAAGGCAAAGACCATTGTAAAGGCAACGATAAAGAGGCAAAGTTTGAGGTATTCTAGCATACCTCTATATATGTTTATTGCCTCTGTGCCTTCAACTGATTAATCATATTTTGTATTTGATTTCGTATATAACTACCAGGAGGTGCCCAAGGTAATAAATGTTTTAGAAACTTTAATAGTTCGTCAGGATGCATCTTTAAAAATACTCGACCATTTTTTTAGTTTTATTTTTTTGGCTTCCATGGCAGCCAACATATCATGTTCATTGATTACCTTTTGTTCAACCAATAAACCAATCATACACAATAGTTGACCTAACTCCATAGTCAGGCATTCTTTGGTTGTTGCCGAATCTTCTGTGGGATAACACGATTCAAAACCGAATCGAAATATCTTAGAGGTTGCTTGGATTACTTCTGCACATTCTTCTTGTAATATAATTAATGTTTCTTTTGTTTTATTTTCCATCATCTTCCACAAATTTAATCACAGGCATATATTCTTCTACTTTTTTAATTGCTGACTCTCTGGTCGGAGCAATTACTTTACAAGTATACATGCCATCTTTCATACTGATTGTGAATGGTACAACACCATTGATAAACCATTCTTCTTGCACATAACACTTAATGTTCCATTCTCTGGCATTAAGGCATCGTTTGATCATCTCATCGGCAATTTTCTTAGGATTAAAATCATCTTCAGCAATCATATTAGACATCGTTCCATTTCTCCACTAAAAAGCTTGGCCCCTTCTTTTCTTCAGCCAAAACATAATCTTCTGCCATATCTTCTGCTTTCTGATAATCGGCAGTAACTTCTTTTTTAATTATTTTTTCATTTAGATAATAAACAATAGTGTAATTATACTCAGACCTTTCTACAATGGCTTTCTTATCACCATTCATAAATTTAGATAGTTCCATTATGCAATCATTCCTATAAATCGATTTAGTACAACACGGTTAGATAACCTGTTACCAGCATATTTACTGAATGCTGACACCAGACCACGAGTAGTAGCATTTTCTTTTACATGAAATTCTACACCATCATCAGTATCTAGGCCTTCTGAACGGAGTAAATAATATTCATCAAAGCCAGCATTGGTAATAATTTTATATTTCTCTTTACGGAACTCGGCTTTTAATTTCATATGGTCACTAGCTCTAGGATAGAATGTGTGTGCAACACGGCCAAACTCACGAGCAGACAATACATAGAATCCAATCACGTTACATTGTGTTCTTGCTTTTAACAATTTAATGTAGGCGGCCATTAATTCCGGACCATATGGTTGATAAACCTTTTCTTCGTGTTTAGTAATTGGATCACGAATCACTAAGACCTTTTCTTTACCATAACCGCCACCTAAATCTAAATCAGGATTATTATAACCAGATAGTTGTTTTTCTTTGCCATCGGTGTGTGTATGTGAGAACAAAACATTTCTTACTGGATTGCCTTCACCATCGGTTAGAAATACTGTATTGACAATTTGCAACTTGTAGTTCTTTTGAAACTCAGGTATAATCTTCATAGCAGCAATCACGGATTCATAGAGTGGTGTACCACCAAGATGAAACCAATCTGGACGGCAAGACCGTGGATTAACACAATGTACTAAAGCAGAAGAAGCGTAAGTGAATTCAGAAGCCGACATTTTGCTTGATAACAAGTTCATCAATTTAAAATTATGTAAGTCTAAATCACCCACTTTGAAATCGACACTATACTTGTCAGTATGTTCGGATGTAAAAGCATATACTTCGTAAGGAATATTTACCTTCTTACAGAACATTACTAGATTGATTAATTGCTTGACCGTGTTCTCCATGTGGTCAGACATAGATCCAGACCAATCAAGGAACATAATAAGGCCATGAGATTTACCTTCAGGCAAAACTGTCATACGTTTAAAAATGTCTTCGGTAAATTTATACGCATAAACTTTGTTCATGTTTAATTCACCAGTTTTAGAAATCGATGCACGTTTTTGCTGGTCAGCATTTTTACGCAATTCAAATTCTTTGGCCAAATAACTAACAACTTTTTTGGCGTCATTACGAATTTTCATAAAAGCAGGTGTGTCGATACCAGAAATGTTGTATTTACCCAAATCATTTTTGTATTCTGTCCATAACTGTTTGTATGAAACAACTGCACGTTTTAAATCGATATCATTAATGTTACCATAGTAATAATGTCTATTACTCGATTCAAATAATTTACTTTCGTTTTGACGATATGATTTGTCGGTCAAAGAATCAACTTCTTGACCAGAATCTCCACCATCATGGCTAGTTCTTTCATCTTTGTATTCATCTTCAATTTCATCCATTGATTCATCGGCTTGAGAATTCGATTGTGAAAATTTCTCCATGGTGTCATCATCATAATCATCAGAATCTTCGTAACCGTCAGATTCAAACTCACCATCAGGATCTTCTTCGAATTCAGATTCTTCAAATTCAGGATTTTGCAATTTGCGTTGTTCGGATTCTTCTTTCAAATAATCCATAACGTCATACGCAAGCTTGATGACATCATCATATGATTCGGTATTTTCTATACGTTGAACTAACGATTTTTCAAAATCAGTAAAACAAATACCTTGTGCAGCTCCGCCTTTTGTATAAAGGTTAACACGGTCAATAAAATTCATATCATTGAGATCCGTACCATTTGTACCAAAGAAATCTTTTTCAATTAATTCACGATAGCCACGGACAAAAGAGGAACGAATACCGGGATATTTGTTTTTGATTTTTCTTTCAATACGGGAATCTTCCAGCACATTCATAATACCCATTGGTATCTTTTCTTCGTGTGCTTTCATCATGCCGTCTAGGGGAGTGTATAGAGCATGGCCCACTTCGTGACCTAGAAAAAGGTCATAGAGATAACCTGAGATGTTTTTATCGAGAACGGGAACGGTCAATACACGGTTCTTCACATCAAATGCGGCCGTGTTGGTATTGCGCTGTTCGATTGTCAGATTCTCATTTGCCATTAGTTTGGCAAGTAACGATTTAGATTGAATTAGTTCCATAGATTCTCCGAGTTAATAATAGTATTATCTCATAAAAATCATCTACCGTCAAGCGGTAACTTTCAGGCTGTTGTTTTTATACAACGCTCTGATCCGATAAGGCTTTTAGGTAGAGTTTTCCTTCTCTATATTCCATTTCAATCGCTTGACCTTCTTTCCAATGATTGTATTTTACGATTTCTTCAGGAAGAATTAGAATACCATCACCCGTACCATCGTTTACATCAACGATTTTGGTCAAATATGTTTTATTGGTAAAATTCTTTGCGTTTTTGGTAGTCATTTAAGTCTTTTTCCATTCCTGTTAGAACTGCCCACTTGCGAGTTACGATGTCCAAGCGTTTCCACGCAGGAATTTCATCATCATCTGCAATTGCATCAAGCCAAATATGCTCAGGATTGCTATTCATATCTTTTTCCTTCGTTTTTATCGAAAATTCGCTGTTCGATTGCTGTTGCAAGCTCTTCGGCAAGAGCAGGATTGAACTTTACCAGAAAATGAGCAACATCATCAGCTGGTATATGACGCAAATTGTGCATAATTTCGTCAATTCCTCTATATATTTGTGTTTCTTCCCATTGTTGTAACATACTTACCTCACATTTTATAAAAAGTTTCATTAGGAACAATATTTTTGCCTTCTCTTTTCGCTTTTCCGAGCGAATGAAGCAATTTTAACTCAATTTCAAGCTCATTGGCAGACAAATTTTGCAAGTATTCCTCATAATCGTCCCAATCTTCATCACTCCAACCTTTTGGACTCATTTTTGACTATCTCCGCATGCTGGAAATTTCTTTTGCTTCAGTATCCGTAAAAACCGGTACAGCATTTGATTTGTGCATTGTAGCAATACCTTTCATTTTGTTGCCGGTGTACGAATTTGGAACAGGTTTTGTCAAAGCGATAAAACCAGTATCTACGGACGCAAAGTGGGGAGTTTCACGGCCTGCAGGAATCTTGTAAGATGGAAAACTGTTGAAAATCTTCGTGGATTTATTTTTACTGAAATTGGTAGATATAGAATTGATAGAAGCTAACCACTCTTGATTCTGAGTTTGCTTCGCCTTTGAAACTTTCCGTTTTTTAGATTTTGGAATATATCCGTAAATAATCATAACAATTCTCCAGTGTAGAAGAACCATTATACTATAGGAATAGGGGAATGTCAATAGATGTGTTGTGTCGGAACAACATTAATACCAATACCTTTTATTTGAAACGGCAGCATACTTACTTATACTGAAAAAAACAAAAAATAGTGGTATTTTTAAGAATTCTTACTATGTGAAATTTCAAGTTCTTCGAATTCTTCAACTTGCCAATTTTTTAATTGTTTTTTTACTTCTGGATGTTCGCCTCTACGTTTTTTATTGTGTAATACTGTTTTGGCGTAAATGTAGTCATCGTTATAATCTTTATTTTTACGAAACTTACCTACAAACTTTGTCACTTGGTTCTCCTATTTCATGGTTTCAAAATTGATGCCTTTTATCTTAGTTTCAGGCATATTGAACATATCATCCTCCGAAATATAGGTTATATTTGCATCAGGATAACAAGCTTTTATTATTTTGAGTAATTGGCAGACCGTGCCATCCGAATCATTGAATGAAAACACCTCATCAACTATTTTTAAACCTTTTATGATATTCCTACGAGATTCATAATTCTGAACAAAACCACCGTCACACCAAGCAAGATACCAATCAGAGTGTACGCCGACAGCTAACCAATCACCTTTTCTTCTACACTTCTGTAAGAAACTTAATTCGTGATTGCTTAATGGATCGAATTTTCCTGATACTACGACTATTCTATCTTGCGGATGCATTACGGTAAAAGTTGTGGAAAAGCCTCTTTAACAAACTTATAGTTTAAACCTTTAACACCTAAATCTTTACTTAATATACCAATAACAACTTCTGCTTCACGAGGTTCAAGAGATTCAATTAATTGTAATAGTAACTGTTTTCTCTTTTCATCAGATAATTTTTCTGCTGTGGCATCACCCTTTTTGAACAAATACAATTTTCTAATTTCTGTGGATAACTGACACCTAGAAATTCCAGGCAAAGTGTCAGGAATTTTATATTCGTTTGGCATTTCATTTATTAGCCATTCATAATCGGGGTGAAAAGCCAACTCAAGTACCTGTATTAGTGTTCTCGATAAATTCTTCTCAATGACTGCTAATTTTTCTTTTTTTGATGAAGCCATTTCAAACTCATCAAATATCTCATATATGTTTTTCATTAGAATTCCTCTATCACATCCATTAAATTTTTAAGTTTATGTTCCATAAAATAATTCAGTAACTTACCTTTAGCCGGTTTTGTTTCTTCATAATTATTTATAATTTTTCTTTTGATATCACCTGGAATGTTTCTAAGGTCGATCAAGGTTTGATTCCTTGAAAACCCAACCTTGGCCGCATCATCTTGCCAATCACCATAATCTTCGGTCATATATTTCTCAATAACCTTTTGTGTGATAGGTTTTTGCCTCAGGTCACGAACAAAACAATCTGATGGTGAAAACACATTTGGTATACCATCACCTTTATCTCCACGAATAATCTTTTCCTTTAACTCTAGAAGTGGATTATGTGATTTTATATATTTCTTTTGTGATGGATTGTATTGTTTGACATTATTACCATACATCTGTAATTGTAAGAAATCTCCGTCACTCGATAGAATCAAAATCTTTTGGCTTGGAGCATAGATTGGAACCAAGGTACCAATGATATCATCAGCTTCAGCACCCTCAACATCAATTACTTTATATGGGAAGTTTTCTTTGAGTTCCTGTTTTAACTTAGCAAGAATATCAAAAATAAGATGCCAATCTAAATCAGATTTTTCTCTGGTCTTTTTTCTACCAGCTTTATAAAATGGAAAAAAATCTTTACGCCAATATTTACGATTATCACAACAAAGTACAATCTCACCATACTCATTTTTAAAATTCTTCACATGAGTGCGTATGATGTTTAATACCATATGGCGTATTAAACTTTCTTCCAATTTGCCTTTCTGATTAGCAATTTGTGCCATTAGACCAGCAAGTAACACTTGATTCAAATCAACTAAGACCATAATAAACTTTCAATAGTTTCCAATAAGATTCTATTGTATCATGCTTTTTGTATTTTGTCAACTATTTTGTCAACAATTTTTTGTGATGTGGTGGTCTTTTTGGCAATTATACCAAGCCAGCCTGATGGTATGAGTCCTGAAATGTATTCTAATGGATCTGGTAATATGGCATCGAAATGATCAAAGTCAATATACTTATCTTCTAATTCATCATTACGAAATAGTATAATATGATATGCATCACCCATAGCGCTACCATCAATCTTTTCTCCAGGATTGGCATAATCCTGTCCTTGGATTTGTATTGAATTTTCTTTATCACCATCTAAGAATGTTAAGAAATCAAACTTATCATTCTTTAGTGGTCTGAGAAAGTCTAGCATTATATTCCTTTATGTGTGATCTTCTAACTCTTACCATTATCCATGTGTTATAGTAATCTTCCGATTCCATTACACCACGAACAAACTGTTCCTTTGCTTCGAGATAACCACATTCACCTTTAGATTTACATAAATGTAGGATTTCACGTACAAATTTTTCATGTCCTAATTGTAACACATCTTTCTGTAGGTTGTCACTACTTCCATAGTAAGTTTGCCAGTTTGAGAAAACCTTCGTTTTTTTCTTTCTCCCATTGACTTGTTTGGTTTTGGTAGAATAAAAGAATTTCTTACCTATGTATTTTTTACCATTCGTCAGATTAGTTATCTGATACACGAACCCGTAATTATTACCAATCAAATCTTCCGTAAAATCTTTACCATCATATTGCCAGTTTAGTCCCATTCCTTAGTATCCAAATCATTGTCATCATCCTCTATATAGTCCTCGGATAATTCTTCGATTTGTTCACCGCAAAATGGGCAATACTCTGGCAGTTCTTGTGAAACCATTTCTTCCATATATGATACACTATAAGTTGATTCACAATTCAGGCAGTCGCCTGATAATGATTTGTTTGTCATTTGATTTCCTTAATGAGCCCACACATCACCCCAATTTCCTGATAAAGCTCCTTTTGCGTAATCAGTAGCACGATTCTCAAAGAAATTAGTATGTGTTGGTGCGTTAATCATTTCTTCCACCCACGGTAGAGGATTCTTTTTCACTTTAAACACACCTTTGAGTCCTAAAGAAATTAGGCGGCGGTCTGCAATATAACGAATATACTTCTTAACATCTTCTGAAGATAAACCTTCCATTTCATTTACACCAAATGCAAGGTCAATAAACTTATCTTCTAGTTGAACCATTCTTTCTGCAATCGTGTATATTTTTCCTTTGAGATCATCATTCCAAATCTCACGATTTTCTTCTATGTATGTTCTAAACAATTTAACCATAGACTCTGCGTGTTGAGTTTCATCAACAATCGACCATGTGATAATCTGACCCATACCTTTCATTTTACCTTGGCGAGCAAAATTCAATAACATAATGAATGAACTGAATAGTTGCATACCCTCGGTAAAGGCTGAGAACACGGCAATATGTGTTGCGGTATTCTCTCTAGTGGTATTCTTACTGGAGATATCCATAACATAGTCATGTTTCTCTCTCATTGCTTCATACTCTAGGAACTCATTGTAAGTGGTTTCAGGTAGACCTAATGTTTCGATAAGATGTGAGTAGGCGGCAATATGTAATGATTCTCGGGCAGCGAATCCTGTGAGCATCATGCGAATCTCTGGTTGTGGAAAGTATGGCAGATAGTTCTTAACATAACCACCAGCCACATCAATATCACCTTGTGTAAAGAAACGGAAGATTTGTGTTAGGAATGTTTTTTCTTCTTTAGTTAATTTTTTCTTCCAATCTTTTACATCCTCTGACATAGGAACTTCGGTGTGCAACCAATGAGATTGCTCATGTTTCAACCAAGCTTCATATGCCCAAGGATAATTAAAAGGTTTGAAATAGTTGCGCTCTTCCGAAAGATTTGATTCTATTTTTTTTATCATTATTGTTTTCCTTTAAAAATTAGCCTTCGCAAGCCAAACATTCGTTGCCTTGAGCAATAGCGCTCATATCTAATTCTTTAATCACTTCTCTTTCAATTTTTTTGGCAACTTTGTCTGCTTTACCAATTTTCTCAGAACGACAATAGTATAGAGTTTTCAATCCTTTTTTCCATGCAAGAAAATGACAAGCATGGAGATACTTCAAATTAACATCTGGTCTAAAGAACAAATTAAGTGACTGTGCTTGGTCAATATACTGTTGTCTATCAGAAGCCAATTCAATCACCCAACGTTGGTCAATTTCCATGGATGTTTTAAATACATCTTTATCATGGTCAGACATCCATTCTAAATGTTGAACAGAACCATCATTAGCAATAATAGATGACCAAACATCATTATACCAATCTTCTGGTTTATCCTGTGATAGTTTAATAATCAATTCATTCAACCAACGATTCTTGTTTAGATATGCTCCTGATAAGGTGTCTTGTCTGTAAGCATTAGCACGATATGGCTCAATACTAGGACTGGTGTTGCCCATAATAATAGAGCTTGATGCATTTGGGGCAATAGCCATAATATGAGAGAACCGTAGACCGGTGCCAACACAATCAGGAGGAGAGCCACGTTCTGTACCCAATTCGAGATTTGCATTATTTAATCCTTCTCTAATATGTTTAAATATTTTATTGTTTGCAACTTTGGCCATTACTCCTTCAAAAGCAATGCCATTGCGCTGTAGATAAGCATGGAACCCAAGAGCACCGATGCCAATAGAACGCTCTCGCTCGGCACTAAACTTTGCACGAGCAATAGCATCAGGAGCATTAGCGATGAAGTAATTGAGGACGTTATCAAGCATTTCGGCAACGTCCTTAAGAAATAATGGTTCAGACTTCCATTCATCGTAGTTCTCCAAGTTTAAAGAAGATAAACAACATACAGCTGTTCGCTCTTCATTTGTGGGTAGAATAATTTCAGAGCAAAGATTTGATTGATGAATCCTTAAACCTTTGTCTTTGAGAAACTGTGGCATCTCACGATTGCTTGTATCGATATAGTGAATGTATGGTTCACCTGTCATCATACGAAGCTCTAGAATTTTCTGCCAAAGTTCTTTTGCAGATACAACCTCTCTTACTTCGCCTGAATGTGGATCTTTTAATTCCCAATCATCTTTTGCTTCAGGATCCAACATACACGTTTCAATGATGTGCATGAAGTCATCGGTGATATTAATACCGTGATGTAAATTTAAACAACGAACATTTGGATCGCCTGTCGGCTTTCGCATCTCTAAGAAAGAGATAATATCTGGATGAGAGATATTGAGATAAGCAGCATAGCTGCCCCTGCGAGTGCGACCTTGCCTGTATGCCAAAGAACTGGCGTCATAGATTTTGAGGTGAGGCATGACACCAGTAGATTTATCGTCTGCTGAACGAATACCAAAGCCAATACCAACACCACCCCCGAGCATAGAAAGCCAATTAGTTTCTGATAGATTATCAACTAGTCCCTCCGCAGTATCTTCAATATAGTTAAGGAAACATGATATAGGCATCCCACGCTTAGAACGACCAAAAGAAAGAATGGGAGTAGAATAAGACAACCAATGTTTGCTAGAGTAGTTGTATAATCTCTGTGCGTGTTCCGGATTGGAACTAAACGATTTTGATACGAATGCGAATCTATGTTGTGGTGATTCTTCATCTTCTTTCATGTAACTTTCTTTAAGTCTTTTAATTCCAAGTTCGTCAAATAATTTATCTTTTTCTAAATCTATACTGATGCCTAGGTATTCCATGTATTCGCCTTACCTTATTATTGTGTTATAAATTCTTTAATCATGGGAAAAATCGGTTCAATTGCATCAGCACAAGCCAAAGCGATTTCACGATGTTCTTTTTGTGTTTCCTTTCCGCTTCGTAGTTGTATATAGTGAACCCAAGACCGCATAGTTCCATTCATATACAACTTTGAAACGGTAATACCTTCAGGCAATACAGATCGGGCCTGTTCTTTTGCAATACCATGTTCAATAGCCCAACGATATGCTCTTTCTGCTGCTACTATAACATAATCTTGTTGTGTTTCCCAATTCAACTTCAAACCAATGTTATCTGTTTCAATACTATTCTGCCGATTTTTTTCGTCTTGTAATCTGGCTTCTTTAAATTCAAAGCCTAAATCTGCTACTGCATATCTTTGAGAAAACTCTTGGAATGAAAAGGAACGATGTCGTAGTATTTGTCTTGCTATATCTCTTGTAGTTTCAATTTCTAAACAAACATTCACCATTTCAAGTGGTGACCAGTGTTGATGCTTAATCAAATAACGGACTAACTTTTCAGCGGTGTCGTTATTATCTTGATTTGATGGGTTTGAAACTCTAGCGGCATATGCTACTTGCTCTAATAAGTTTTTACCATCTGTTCCTTGTGTGTATGATATTAATTTTACATTCATTATGTTTTTTTCCAACTCACGAATTCCATCTTTGCTCTAAGATTTACAAAGGTATTTTTACTTATAATATCTTGGATTTCATCTGGCGAAAAACCAGATAACACCATATCATTAATATCCTTTTCTTCAATCATTTCAGGCCATATAACAACATTAAAATGGTTATCTATGGCGTGTTCCATCTTAGAAACAATTTCTTTGTTACGTGGCTCATTGTCGAACACCAAAACCACCTTGGACTTGTCCAATACATCGGTAATCGATTCCAAATTAGAGTCTGCTGTTGCCACTGCATTCTCTAAAAACATTGAATCAATAGGCCCCTCAAGTACATATATTAATTCTTCTTCATTGATTTTGTCAAGCCCAAATACTTTTTTATTATCATCGTGTAGCTTTAAAGTTATGTATCTTAGCTTGGATTCTCCTAGCGCTCTCCCCTGTATTGCGACAAGGTTCTTTTCTTTGTCGTAGAACGGAATAACGAGGCGTTGGTCGTTTTTGTGAAGTCCCTCTTTTTCAATCCCGAGATTTTGTATGAAGGCTGCGAAATCTTCCGCAAAGTATAATTGCGAATAAAAGGTCTCTGGAATCCTTCTTTGATGAACATAGTTCTTAGCAAAATGTGCTTCTGGTAACGATTCGATTGATGGAAGTTCCAAGGCTTTCTTAAACTTTGGTGCCTCCTGTTTATACTCATCAAAATCCGGCTTGGGGTAGTTATTGTTTCCGGTTTCTCCATTTTTATATCTTTCTAACTGATACTCTTTGAGAAGTGTATCGTCCACTTGTTTTAAAAAATTATAAAAAGTAGTTGATACACCACAATTATGACACATATAAAAGTAATCATTTTTTTTGCGATAAACATAACCACGAGATTTTAATTTATTCTTTTGTGAGTCGCCACAAAGCGGACACCTGAAATTATAAAGGTCATCCTTCTTCTTGGCAAACCTTTGTAATTTAGGCGATACTTGTAACAGGAAGCTCCTGTCAATAAAAACACTCATAATATAAAACCAATCAATTATTTAATAAACTTGCTTATTGTATCAGGATTAACGTGAGATATCAACCACGAGATAGCAATAATACCACCGGCAAGCATCCACTTCCATTTTAGTAAAGCATCAAGAGCATCTTTCTCTTGTTTGTTATGGTCATTCATATCTTTACGGAGAGATTTGAATTCTTCCATAATTTCTTTATTGGAGGTTTCCATTTTATCTAAAACGGTATCAATTCGTTGATGAATCTCTTTAATATCGGCTTCCGTTTCGAGCCTGCGATTATCCATATCCGTATATACCTTTGCAATGTGGCGGTCATGTTGATCCACCAGTTTTTCTATGACCTGATCCATTTTATTACAAAGAGCAGATAAAGTCAATACTTGTGTTTTTAAAACACCAATGTCGACCTTGATATCGGTATCGTCAAACTCTGCCATTTATTTTTTCTCTGGAACTGCGGTGCCTTCTAACTTCTTATGCACTTTAATTTCTTTGCAAACTTCTTTTTCTTTACCAGTTTTTTGGTCTTTTTGCATTACACAGGCTTTCTTTGTTTCTGCTGCATAAGCAACTTGATAACCAACAAAAGACCAGACCACGAGATTGAGTGCAATTAAAAACTTTTTCATTTTTGTTCTTCCTTTTTAGCAAATTTTTCTGAGGCGGTAAAGCCTAATCCTGCAATTACCAAATATATCATCGAATCAAATAGTGATGGAGTTACTTTATATCCATATATGTCAGCAACAAGTGCAAAGCCACATACTAGAAATGCCAAAAATGTTATAACTCTTTTGCTACTGACTGAACTATTTTGTCCATCGGATAGCATGCTGTTCAACCAATTCATTTTATAACTCCGGCTGAGGTGGTTGAACTGGTGCAGCTTTGCCACCAAATCCTGTTACAACTGCTGGTGCAAATGGAGATGGTGCAGGTGCCGATGCAAAAGTAGGTGTTGTTGCACCAAAACTTGGTGTAGATGGTGTTGTTGGTGCAGGCGATACTGTTGTTGTTCTATTGGCCAACTCCAATGCTCTCTTTTGTGCATCTTTATCACCACCAGCCAACATAATGCCAGACAATGTACCTGTTAAAAATGTGGCGATAGGTATAATCAATTCAAAGAACTTTTGATCAATTGGTGAAATAGCATTGAGTGGTTGTGTAACAAAAATTAGTGAGTATAACACCACAAACACAATACCAAACAATGTAAGTGATAAACAGATACCAATAAAAAACTTCAAGCGAGCCATTAACTGCTCTTCGGTATACATGAAACTATCAGGTTGTTTTTCTTCTTTATTAAAAATATTTAAATTCATTTGCAATTCGCTCCTGTTACTGGTACGGTCGGTGTATTTTGTGCAAGAGGTTTATTACCTCCTGGTCCCAATCGTGGGTCATTTTGACCTTTGAATATGTGTTCTGGACAAGTTCTTGTTACGTCACAATATGGTAGTTTGCATATATCTTTATCCCAATTCGATGGGTCTTGGCAAGGATAACGAAAACGGTCGCCACTAAAATAAGCCAATGTCAATGGTAATAATAATATGAACAATATCCATTTCATTAACTTTTTATCATTCATTAATGAACTCCTAATACATGAAGTGCGTGTTCATAATGTTTAATTCTATCTTCAAGTCCAATGGTACCACCATTGATACGCTTTGTTAATGTGAGTATGTCGCCTTTGTCCGCCCATTGGTTTAGATTGTTTGTTTCCCAAAACCAGCAAGCAGATTGAGCTGCACCTTCAAATGTTTGTAGATATTCAGATGCTTGTTCAACAGGTATTTCAATTGAGGCAGCAAACCAAGAATAGTTTTCTTTACCTGTCAATTGAATTAAACCACGACCACAATAACGAAAACCATCACCAGATGCCTCATCGCCATTACCCATGCGATTAGCATAGATACGATTTGCAATTGCTTCTTGTTTATTTGGTTTGTTTGCATACTCATTCGCCAGTTCATCTGTTGGAAAATACTTAGCAAATAGTTTGCGTAGTGTTGCAGCTTTGTAATTTAGATTCTCTTTGAGAAATACAAAATTACCAGATTCGTGAGCGCATTGTGCTATAAAGGCTGCAATACGTTGTGGTGTATCAATGCCATAGTCAGGCAACAATTGTGCCAATGCACCGTGCCATTGGCCAATGTATGGATTCTTTGGCAGTAATTGCTTGAGTTGTTCTAGTGTTAAATCCATTATTTTTTAAACATCCCTAAAACTTTAGCTTTGATTGCTTTAGCCCAAAAAGGTTCTGGAAAATGCCAGCCTACAAATGCTCCTACTGCGATCCAAAATAGTGTATCTAACATATTTTTCTCCTATGCCATTAAAGAAGCCGCACTAATAGCAGCGTTGATGATTACATTTAATTGCTCTTTCAATGCCAATCCTTCAGCATCGTCAGCAATACCTTCCATAATATTAATACCTTTTAACAATTCTACATATTCTTCTTTACTGATTTGGCCTTGTTCTAGAGCCTTATTATACTCAATGATGTAGCTATTTAATAATTCTGGTGTCATCTTGGTTTGCTCCCTAAAACATGTTGAATGGTATCTGCTGAATTAATTACTTGCTGTAACTTTGTTTTACAGAAAATTGGTGAAATCTTTTCTGCTTTGTTAAAATAATCTCTTGTGTCTTTTGTTAATGTCAATAACTTGGTTGACATATTATTTGCATCTTTGTTTCTTGGTATGTGCATCGTAAAGTTTTTGAACTCTAACGATTTAATATACAATTCATTTACCTGTGTAACAACTAACAGATGGTTGCCACAGTTTTCTTCCGCTATCTGTGCCTTTGTTTTAATTTCATTCACTAAAGCGTATTCGGTCGTATCATATTTGGCCATAAAATAGGCATCAAACAAGGCACAACCAGACAAACTAAACGCAAATAGAACTATAAGTATTCTTTTCATAATTTCTTTTTATTTTCTTTCTCACGAAATTTATTATATTCTTTTAGTGCTTCTGCTGGCATGGGTTCAAAACTAACACCTACCGCCAATATACAATACTTTTGTTCTTCTACTTTTTCCGCAACCGTAAACGATCCTGTTTTTTGATTTACAAAAATTACAAGTGGGTTAAAAATTGGAACACCTAGCACAGGAGAATTCAATGCACGAATAAACGGAACTTCATCAAACTCACCTAAAAGCTTGTATATGTTTTCTTTGTTCACACAAGAGACCGTGCGAGATTCATTTATTACCTCTTGAGCAAATACAAGATTAGGTATCATGCACAAAAGGATTAGAAGTTTTTTCATTAGTTACACCATGATTGCTTTGCATCGCCAAAATACTCACGAGCAAAACCATTTTTAATTAAACCTGTGCGTAGTGATTGACCATCTAAAATGATATCACCCAAGACACGGCCACCAAATTTATCCCAGCCATACAACACAACTTGACGCTTGGTAGATTTGTTAATGGCGGCTTTTGTAAATTGAGAAGCGGCTTCACCTCGTTGTTTTTCTGATTCACATTGACCACGAAATCCTTTTTCGGGAGTATCCACGCCGAATATTCGCACGGCAAGTTCTGGCTTAAGTGGTGCCGGTAAAAAGGGAGCCGCTATGACCACAGTATCGCCATCACTTACACGGACAATCTGAGCATCATAGGTTACACCTTGCGGAGTTTTTTGTGCCATTGCCATCATAGGCACGGCAAGTAATACTAGTAATAGTTTTTTCATTTTACACTTTCAAATATTTGTTTCTGTTGTTTATACCATAATTGCCATGCATTATATCTATCTTGTAGTTCATAATACAATCCATAATTCTCATTAGCATTTTGTAACAAATCGGCTAATGTTTTTTTATTCTCATTTAGAGGCTTTAGAACCGGAGCGGGCTCCATTAGCACTTGAGGAGCTTCTGGAAACTTTTGGCTCAACGGCACGGTTGTAGAGCACCCAAGCATCATCAGACAACTTACACTCAGCGTTAATAGCTTCCCTTTTTGCTTCAATATCTTTAGCATTCTTATTCACCTTCTCTTTAATCAACTCTTTATTCTTGCTAACTTCAGCTGCCAACTTCTCATTGGCTTTGGCAGATTTAACTTCTGCTTCTTTAATCTTTGCTTGCATTTCGGCTATTCTGGCACGATATGACATTTCTGTGGCATATCCTCCTTCAAAGAATACACCAATCACCAATAACACTATACCTAATTGTCTGCCAACCAAAGCGTATGGTTGAATTACAGGTATAAATCTAACAATTGATCCTATAAATGTTAATATAAGTCCAAGAATGACCAGACCATGTATTGCCCAATGTAAAATCCAATCAGGTATGAATGACAAAAACCACATTTTTAAGCCTTAGGCTGTTTTCTCCGAATCGACATTAAGATTGGAGTTTTTTTCTTTTTTAAATTGACACCAGGTTCACCATCTTTACCCACACCGATGCCTGCGATTGCACCACCACCCACAACATTAGCAATTCCATCTTCATTGACAGATTCCTCAGGTACACAATTTGGTACCATGCGATTACCTTTTTTCTTTAATCCAACAGCTTTATATCCTGTCCAACAAGCTTCAGTTCTCACATTGATTGGTGCGCCACGGCGTTCTGGATTAGGATCTTCTCTACGTTTTCTTTGAGCTGCAGAAGCACGAGCTTCTTTACCAATTGCATGAGCTTTGGCTTGAGGTAAACACTTTGGTTTGCCTTCACCTGGTTCTCTTGCACAATCACCTTTAATATTACCCTTGGTGTCCATTCGAACCCATTTTTGTTTAAACCATTTACGTAAATCTTCACCCAGGTGTTGTTTAAAGCTTTTCATTAACAGTTCCACTTTCTTAAAGCTTTGTTGATACGGCTATCCGGATCATTTGCTGTTTTAGCTGATGTTAATCGTTTTTTCATTCCACCCATTCTTGCACAAAATGATTTTCTGCGATTAGCTGCTTTGGAACCTGGTTTTAGTTTAGATGGCTTTGTTGTGACAGCCATTGATAATTTAGAACCTGGATTTTCTCTACGATATGAAGCAATACCTTTACGATTTAGACCGCCTTCTGGATCTTTACCTGCAGAACGTTGCCATGCTGGAGATTTTTCTTCTAAGTATTGTTTAAAAGTTTTCATATTTTTAGTAGTATCTCTGCGATATTGTTATCTAAAGGAATATCTCCGGTTCGTATATTCTTTCCGTTAATGCCATAAATCATATCCGGTAAAATATTCAAATACATCAAAAATGTTTTTAATACATCATAATCTCTTTGATCTATTTTATAAAACAATATTCTCGCTGTTGCTTCTGGTTCAAAAACATTATTCAATAAAATAATGTGATTTAATATCAGCCTTTCTTTTACAGATTTTGTAATTTTATATCTACGAAATAATCGTTTTAAATATTTTATTCTTTTAATATCACTTTCAAACTCCGACATCATACACATTGGAGAATTATAGTGTTTTACGGCATATATTAAAAAGTTTTCATCAGTCAAATTGTCAAACATATTATTATTTTTATTTCTCTCAAATTCAAATAATGATTATTTAAAAATAATATTATGGGTTAGCTGTATTAGCGATTGTTGTTGTATCACCGTCACCAGTCATGTTGGTTAAAGTAACCAATGTTTCATATTGAACACGACCAGCACGACCACCTTGGCCAGTAGTTTTTAATACCCAACCAGCATGTGCAACACCAGCTTGTTGGTTATTTGCTGTTTCAGCATTATCAATACCAAACAATCCAATAGTTTCACGAGAGGTGTAAACGTTTGCTGTTGTGTTTGCATACAACAAAGCTACGTTGGCTGCTGTTGGGGCTGAATAATTAGCTTTTACGTTTGTTGCGTTAACAATTGTTGAATTAACAGCCCAATATGGTGCATTGTTTGCGTTATCAATTTTTCCGTGCGATGACATCTTTTTCTCCTTTAAATGTCCGTTGTTAGTTATTTATCTCTTATGTTTTTTTGTTTTGATCCAAAGGAGGACCAGGTTTTCTCATTAATGGATCAATTTCCAGGGTATCTCTGTCCTGACCAGTTAAAGTTTTACCTCCAGTTAAAACTGCTGCGGCTTGTGGTTCTTTATCACTTATAGTCAACTTTTTATCAGCTCTTACCATCGATGGTTTTTTACCATAGGGAGTTTCAAGTTTATCTGTTTTTTCTTTATCATACATGATACCACCACCAGATTGACCATCAACACCTTCTTTCATGCCTTTCTTTTTATATAACGACTTAATCATACGAGCTGATTTAGACATTTCTTTTCTTTTATTGTATTTCTCATCAGCCGGTAAATCAACAATTTCCATACCTGTTGTTTGTGTAGCAGCATATGAATCTTGATAAGTATCTTCTTTATTAAGTAGTCTGGATATAAATGAAGCCTTTTTAGATGGGTTCTTGGCCAGAGTTTTTGGTTTAGGATTATAACTTGGAGTGCCCAAATTTACCTTAACATTCCTTTTATTTTTGATTGAATCTAAAGCAGCTTGAGATACATGACCTTGAACTCCTGTGGAAAAAACTTCCGACACATCTTCAGTTTCTTCTGATGTTGGTTTGTAGCCAGCTAAACGGTCTAAAGCTCTATTCCAACTTTTGCTATGGGATTTAATTTTTTTGTTGTGGTCTTTTCTGGTCATACCTGGTTTTTTCTCAGGTACAACCGGTTGTTGTTTTAACCAAGAAAATACTGTAGATTTTTTGAGTTCATCAATCTGTTCAACTTCTTCATCAATACCACTTCCATGAAATTTATGAGCAATATGCATGGCCAATTTTTCATGTTTTTCTTTTGGTACATTGGTACTTCTTAAATATGATAAAGCTGATTGGTGGACTTTATTATCATCTCCAGCATCACTATTATAAGGAGCATGTTCAGAGTTTGTCCAATTATTGAAATGGTGTTCAACTTCTGAACTGGAAACTTCATCAATCTGTTCAGCTTCTTCTTTGTTTAGATGTTTCTCTAAACGGTCAATTGCAGCAGTCATACCAGAACCATCTTTAGATTGTTTCTTCTGAATCTCATCGTGTTTCTTTTCTCTTTCAGCTGCAGCTGCACGAAACTTCTCTAGTGCTGTCGGTTTCTTTTCTTCAGAAAATGACCGTTTAGCCATAATCTTGGCTAATTTACTCATTGCTTTCTTACGGGGTTCAGCTCGTTTTGGATCTTTACTGGTTGTTTTCAGAACATAAGATGCCAATGTTTCTGGAGCCAACTCATCAAGTTGTTCAGATTCTTCTTTTAAACCTAAACGGCGAGCCTCTCCTTCCATAAAAGAGTGCAGACTTTCGAATTCGCTAAATGATTTAGCAATTTTAACTTGATACCATTCCTCTACTTCTCCACCTTTATCAATGTAATCTAAAATTTCTTCACAGGCATATTTAATAAAATGTAGTTGTGCCTGAACCATTTCTTTTTTTTCAGAAGTGTCATTCTCTTTAATTTTTTCTTCATAAAATCGCCTGTCATTCTGATGGTCTGTTTTCCATTTTGCAAACTCAGCTGATTTTGCATGAGAAATTTTTGTATCTTTTGTTACAAATCTAGGATTGATTCCTCTAGAATTTAAATATACACTTAGAAGCTTTTCTTCACTGGCTTCACTAATTGTTTTATTTTCTATCATTTTTAACTTTCAGATGTGCCTAATTTACCTAACATTTCTGTTCTAACTTTTTTTAATGCTGCTTTGGCCAAATCTCTTGCTCTGGACATTGGTGTATGAACTGCACCAGATTTGTCTTTAACATTACTCGGAATTCTTGTATATGGTTGTTCAAATGGAGGTGCATCATCCGTTTCTGGACGTTTTCCTTCTTTAAGCTTGAGTGATGAAGCAGTTTCATGTGATTTTCTTGCTGGTGTGTCATCTGGTTGTATTGCTATAGGTGTAGAATCTTTTGGTTGATGTTCGCCTTCTTTATCCAAAGGCCTAACTCTTATTTTATAGGATTTAAAATCATTTGATTTACCACCAGGCATGCGACCAATTAATGTATCGGTTGTTATGGCAGAAGAATCTTCAGTTCCTTCTTTCATTGCTTGTTTTGTTGCTGTGGCATACATTACTGATTTAGCATCTTTACCATAGCGTGATTTGAACCCAGCCAAACCTTTTTTCATTGACTTAACAATTTTTTCACGTTTGGCCATTTCATCATCAGTCATTTGCTTTTCGTCCAACTCAACTTCTTCGCTAGCATAAGCCTTAACGCTGTCGTGCGGATCGCCTCTCATCAGTTTGCGACCAATTGCTGTATCTACATTGGAACCTAATCCTAATTTTCTGATTTTATTATCACGCCTAAATTTAGAACCCAATTTAGCTGCATAAACTTTTGCCTTAATTTTATTATCTCTTGCTTGTTCGGAAGCTTCATCCAATTCTTCAGCTTCTTCTTTCTTCATTGATTTTTTGAAACTTTTATTCAACATAGGAAGTAAAGCGCTAGTGGTTTGTTTGACGGTAGGACTTTTTCCTGGTGCATTTAAATCTGTTGGATCTTTTTTAGCGGAAGATTTAAATGCCTTCGTCAAAGATTTACCTTCTTTACTATCAGGATGTGGATATGTGTCCATTTCATTCACCTGTTCAGATTCTTCTTTAACAGATTTCCAACCACCACCCATTGCTTTGTATTTTTTAGAAGCCCAACCATTGGCATATGCAGAAGGATAAACAGCAAACTTAGATTTGGCAGCCGCTTTGGCACGAGCCCATTTTTCTGGACTTGTTGGCACATTCTTCTCATCAATCTGTTCAACTTCTTCATTGCGTGCTTTTGCTAGATTTTTTGGATCAGAAATAGAATCTTTTGAACCAGACTTTACTTCAGCTGGTGTTAATGGTGCATCACCACGAGCTTTGCGAACATAAGCAGGAATATCAGAACGCTTCATGCCTTCGATTAATTTCTTTGCAAAGTACATATCTTCTTTGACTTTCTTTTTGCTACGGAGAATAGCAAAATCATGAGCGTCAACTTTATTATTTTTATTGGCATCAATCTTATGTTGGTCACCCTTTAATTCTTCAGCAACTTTCTTTTTGGTGGCTAATGCGGACTTCATCGGCTCTTTTTTGTCGCCATCTTTATCAAAGTCTAAGTAATCTGGCTTGGCAGCTTCGTCATACTTACCTTTTGTTTTTTCATGTTCTTCTTTATCTTTCTGTAACAATTCTTTTGTTTTAGGACCTTTAAGGTCATCAACTGAAGATTTGCTTTGGTCTTGTTTGGCCTTTGCAGAATTGCCATAACTACGGCCATATACTCTCATGCCTGTAGAAGTGGGTTCTTTGATGGGACTGGCTTCACCAATAATGTTTTTAACAGCATCTACCAAAGATTGGCTTACATTATTTTTTGTAAACATTTTTTTCTCCGTTGTTTTTCTTCTTTTTAATTGTTATTGTTTGAGTTTGGTTATCCGATGGAGTAACCATAGGCTCTTTATTTGAAGCACCACCAAGTGTGCCACCAACACCCATGTCGTTGGCACCAGGATCATCTATTGCTTCTAATACTTTTCTAAATTTATTAAATTGCTTTTGTTCTCTATATGTTACATCGCCAAGACCGGACATGGGATATACTGTTCCCTGCTGGCGTGTATCGTATTCTGGACCTATTCCGGTCACATTTCTAATTCTTTGGCTTACCGACTGTATGTCGGTAAACCGTTTTTTGCTTACTTTTTCTTTGTCCTTGGAGAAATTGGTTTCTTTGGGGACTGGCGAGATTTTGAGGACTGGCTTTTGGGCTTCTGTGTAGGTGCGGAAGTTGTAGCTGCCGCCTCGTTTGTTTGCGTTCCACTTGATGTCGTCTGCGTTGGGGTCGCTGGCTCGATTGTCGGCTGGGATACTGTCGAGTCCGTTTGTTCGGAGCTCTGGTGTGGTTTTAATTTTATAAAATCGATTAGTGCTTTTAACATTTTTTTCTTCCTTAAATAATGAAATATTTCTATTTTTCCAATCACTAGCGATATCACTTATATTGCCAGTATCCAAGAATTGTTTAGTAAATTGATATACTTCCGTAATGTCCTCTTCCTTGGTATCTATATCACCGGTATTATCGAAACCGATAAAATCCACAAATGATTCTCTGAAATATTTAGTATTTTCTTGACATTTCATCCATTTATCATACCGTACAGACTCCACCATCATTCTAGACAATGCTGAGTTTCTCTCCTTACTAACTTCATTTGTGGTATTGACAAAAATCATCATTGTGTCATACCCCAATTCTTCCAATTCTTCTTTTATATATGACAATTTTTCAAAATCATCAGCTGGTCCGTTAATAATTAATGGACCCCTTCTACGAATAGATTCTCTACGGAAATCACTTGTTTTTTCTGATAGTTTTTGTTTATCACTCAAGTAATCTCTGGCTTGAACAAAATTCAATTCTACAATTTTGGACTCTGCAATGGCTTCACGGATTACAATATCTTTACCAGAACCTGGACCACCAGTCACAAAAATGGCTTTAAATTGGCCATGATTATGTGCTTCATGTAGGCCCATACCTTTGCGTGTATCGTGCATGAGGTCTTTTGCATGTTTATCTGACACATGATCAGGAACACCTTTTCTAAATTCTCCAAAGTTTTTATTTTTGGCGTGCTCTCTCATTTTGGTGCCTGACATTCCGGTGGAACCTTCAGCGTCCGGATCACGGTGGCCAGCAGAATGAACAGTAATTTTTTTAAAATCGTAATGGCCGTGTTTACCTTTTACACCATTATATTTGTGTAGTGAATCTTTGAACTCTTTAACACGGTCAGAACCAACAACCACATGAAGGTGGGTTATACCTTGTTTGTGTAATTCGGCAGCATGATGAAAGATAGATGGATGTTCTTTTGAGGACGATTTTAAATTAGTACCTGGTGCATATCTTTTTAAATGTTTAACTTTAGATTCACCAGACAATGGATTTTTTTTAGAATCTTGTGAATGAGATACCACAACAGTATGACCTGCATTGTTTTTATCTGCAACTTCTTTGACCTTATGAATAAGTTTAAGGTGTCCTGTTGTAGGAGGATTCATCCGACCAAAAGTCATCACATGATGTTTCTGTGACGATTCATCTTCTTGAACTAATTCTAAAAATGATTTCATTTTGTCTTTTTAATGTGAAGCGGCCGGAGTAACGGTATAATTTGATGTATCGGATTTTAAAGCATTGCTATTTGTTTTTGGTCTATAGTGAGCTAGTGCTGTATGTGAACCATTTTTTTCAACTTTATGTAGTGTTACTGTAGCACCGTTTCTAGATACAGCATATTTTGATTTTTTATTATTAAAAACTTTATTTAATGGATGTTCACTTCCGGGTGTAACAGTAGATTTAATTTTATGTTCTTCGTGACCCATCACATGAACTTTAGACCAAGGCATTTTGGTATTTGGTGTTAAATGTTTTTTTAACATTTGGCCAACCATTCTATGTCCTTCATCTCCAGTATGGTGTAATAAATGATGTATATGATTATGTAATTCTTCAGCAGTATCTTTATGTACTGGTTGAGCTAATTTGCTTGCCTTTTGTTCAACGGAAGAATGCTTTGTGACATTTTCTTTTTTTCTAACGGCATCAATATGTCTACCCCTCTCAGCTGCAGATTTATCACCGTGACCCATTTCACTATGAACTTTTTTTAATCCTTCTCTTGCAATTTTTTCAGTTTCTAATTTTCTTGTTGGGTGGTCTAACATATGATCCAAATGTATTGCTGGATTTTTAGTTGTTATATTTTTAGATTTTTTGGACGATTTTAATGAAAATCCATCATAATTATGTTCATGTCCGGCACCAAATTCTTCCTTTAAATGGCCAGGAACATATGTTTTTACTGTGATGTCGGATGGATTTTCTTGAGTATCGTTATGTTTTCCTTGTGTGAATTTTCCAATATCTCCTTCTTTAGATGTGTGTCCAACTGCAGCAATTTTAACGTGAGGACCATGTTTTTGTTTTAATGTTTCTATAATTGAACCGGCTGCTGCTTTACCGTGGGCTTGTCTTAACCTAAATTCTTTTTCGTGTGTTTTATTTGTTACATATTTCTTTTTAATGTCAGCTAGAGCTTTTACATGTGAAGTTAAATCTTTTTTATGTTCTGGAGTTCCATAAGTTCCATGTTGTGTATGCATATGATGAATTAAATGTATTGCTGTGGAATGTTCTGTTGTTTTTCCTGAAGGATCATTTCCAAGACCTTCTTCTTTTTTTTCTTCTCTTAGATGTCCTTCGTGATTTTCGTGACCTGCTTTTTCTAATTCATCTTTGGTGGGAGTATCAGCATTATGTTCCCAATGAACTAATTTTGTTATATTATTTAAATTTTTGTTATAAAAAACAGCATGAGAACCGTTAGTATTATTAAAAACATGAACATCAACTTTATGTCCATCTTTTGTTGTATATGTATGGTGTGGTTTTAAATTTGAAAAATCGTGGTCATCACCAAAATTTTCTTTAATTAGTCCGGCACGGTCAAGATATATTCTTAATTGTAAACTTGTCATTTTCTTACCTTTAACAAATTTTGTTTAGCAAATTCTGCACGGTTAACCAATTTGGTTGGTTCATTTTCGTGGTGAACCACAAAGCCTTCAGGTTTAGATTTTTTGCCATCAATATGGTGTTCATAATGACCTTCATGTGTTTCTAAGGATTTCACCAAAGCATTTTTGGCTTGATGTAAATGGTGATGCATCGACAATAAATTTCCATAATGAGCTTTGTGTTTTTCAACATGAGAAATTTGAGATTGACCTTCTTTTGTTTTTTCAGATTTTGATTTTTCAGATTTTACTTTTGCGGCCTGCTTTTCATGAACGTTGTGTATATGTTCTTTAAAACCTTTAACACTCGGAACTTCATCATGTTTTACTGTTTTGTTTATGTATGTTGATAGGTGGCCAGCTTCTCCACTATGTTTTGGATGAACGGCATCATACATCTTGTGACCATGTGTGTCGTGTATTTCTTTGGCTGCAGCCATATGTTTTTGAAAATGTTTTTCATTTTCGGCTGAATGTTTTACTTTGCTTGTATCATGTTCTGCGCCATGAATATGTACATCTGGATGTTCTTTGAATTTGCCCATATCAATATGTGGAGAAGCGTGTTTCATATCATCACTATATTGATGGTGAACAACAACACCAACTTTGGACTTTTTAATCTTTTCTGCTTCTTTACCTTTGGCAGTATATGTGATTGTATTGGGAGTAAACGAAACATCACCTTTTGCTTCTACAATGTAACTTTCGTGTAAGGTCTTTGTGTCGGCATGATGCATTAAATCACCTTGATATACGCCATGTTTTGGTGTAACTTTTGGTAAATGTTTTAATGCGTGTTTGAGTGTTTTTGCTAATCCTGGTGCATGACCATGATTTTTATCGATATCTTTTTCTGTGTGATTAATCTTTGGATTTTTATTGAAGGCCGATTTTGTTGCAACAAAAAACTTACCATTCTTAGGATGGTGACCAAAAACAATTGATGGAGAACCGTCATATTTCATCGTGAGATTGGTGTTTTTATTTTTGCTGATTATATGTTGATGAGCAGCCATCAAAGCGCCATGTGCATGTTCAAAACCAGCATGGCCGTGCATTAATGGTCTATCTTCAGCATGATGAATATGTTTGAGTTCGGAACTTTGTTCCGATTCTTCAGTTAAGAATGACTTAAATGATAACATTGAATTTCCTTTGGATTTGCAACACACTATGGTTGCCGATTTGCTTATTTATACAACATTTAAATCTTGATGGCTAAACTATAAGGATATTCGATTCGATATATACGCCGCCGGATTGTTGGATTTAAAACAATTTTTGTGTCCAAGTTTTGGGAGTTTTCTCGGAAATAATTTCCAGTGGTAGGTGATACTCAAAAGGTCTTGTTCCTCTTGAGTTTATATAATCAATCTGTTTTTGTAGAGATTGTTCCAATGAAATTTTTGTTTTATAACCAAAGAAATATCTGATTTTATCGGCTGAACAGTTGGCGTGTTTTACCTCTTGTGGTCGACCTGGCATGAATACTGGATTTAGTTCGAAATTCAACAGCTTGGCAACAACTTGAGCCAGTTCCAAAATGGTTACCGGATTCTCATCAGGTCCAATATTGAATATTTCTCCAACCGCTTTAGGATTCTCAGCAAATTCCACAAGGCAGTCAACGTCATCTGATATATCAGAGAAACATCTGGTTTGTGAACCATCAGCATAGATAATAGGTTGGCGGCCTTGCAACATCAAATTAATCATAATACTTGCCACATTTCTAAAGGGATCATCATACTTCTGACGAGGGCCAATGATATTGTGTGGAATAGCAATAACTAGTTCAATACCGTGTATCTCGGCAAGATTTTGTAGTAGTAATTCTGTACCATACTTTGCAATACCATATGGGTCTTGTGGTTTACAAGTCATATCTTCGGTGAAAGGAACTCTATCTTGTGTTCCATATCTGGCCATTGAAGAACAATGAACAAATTTAGGAACTCCGGCTTGAATGGCCGCAGTTATAGCATTCACAGCAATTTGCGTTGTGTTCTGAACAATTAATGATGGAGAAAAAACCGAGAGGCCTTCATATGCTGTGCACGCTGTATGATATACAACATCACATCCGGCCATCATATTTTTTAATTTAGTAAAATCTATCAAATCTTCTTGGTAGAATTCTACTTCATCCGGAACATTATCTCGATATCCACCCAATAGATTATCAATACCCGCAACTTGATATCCTTTAGATAAAAATGCATCAGCCAAATGTGATCCTAAAAAACCGGCCACGCCAGTAATAAAAACTTTTTTTATTGCCATTTTGTTCCCTCAAAATCTAACCAATATGTTGTCATTTTGCCTTTTCCTTCTAGTAGATAAAATGGTAAAGTGTGAATTAATCCTCGACTGGATCCATAGTATAACAGGTCTTTAGGTCCTTTGTCAAGAGCCCAAGCGAAATGGCTTGAACCTGTATCGCCACCCACAAATATTTCAGCTGTTGTGATGTGGTAATAGTTTTGTACAAAATTAGTAGAATATCGCCAACCATCAAACGGACATCCTTCTGTAGGCTCACCTTTTTTACAAATTATTTTTTCGTAATCTTTATATTCTTCCGTAGAAAATTTTTCAATAATTTGTTTATATACATTTTCTGGCCAATTGCGCCATTGATTGTAAGGAGCATCAAATAATGGAAATACTGCAATCTTCTTTTCCATTGGTGCATTGTTTGGTATTTTTATCAAGTCACCAGATATATCTCTGAAATCCCAAACATTGACTTTTCTCCAAGGTAATGATTGTTCACCCGGTTCTGTTGAAAAATAGTTAGTCATCTTCAACATTATCTCATAAAATGTTTGACAATGTGTGTCAGAGCTAACATTACCTGGCTTCAAGTGGAATTGAATTAGTGGATTGTTGTTAACTTTTCGTATGTGCTCTAATACATTAGCAACGCCAATCATGTCACCATTACGAACTGTACCAAAGGTGCCTGCTTCAATATTAATAATCATAATAGTGTTTGCAATTCATTTGCATGAACAAGTTTAGCTTTTCGATTCAAATAGAAATGTTTTTCAAATATTTGATTGATGTTCTTGCCATTATCCCACGATACATCATCACCAACTCTAAATTCTGGTTTCCAATCTTCTGCTTTCCAAACACAATATAAAGGAACATTACATAGGTCAGCGAGCATACCAACACCAGTAAAGTTTGTGATAAATGGCTTCTTTAAATTTTTAATAATGTAAGCATTCTCCAACATTGGCCGATTAAAATTAAGAAACTCACAATCTTTTAAATGTGATAGTATATGAGTTTCTCTGCGGTCATCAATATTACCCACCGCCCAGCGGTCACCAACATAATATGCATCTTTCACAGTAATATTATATTCTGGTGTTTTTACTGTGAAATCATCATCAACTTTAAATAACATTCTGTATTTGTCATTCAACCAATTTTCATAACGACAAGTTTCTATTGGTCTATTCGGATCTTTTTTATCCTCTCTAATTGGCCATGAACTTAAATTAATGACATCACCATACATAAACAATTCGTCATCAAAAGAAACATCAGTAAATAAATCTTGATAAAGTAAAAATTCTTTAATGCCATTAAATTTACGCATTTCACTTTTAATCACAAGATCAAATTTAGCAACATCTTTACTTATACCAGCCAAAACAGGCATGGCATTTAAAAAATCACCTAGATTAGAGGTACCACTAACAAATATTTTCATTCAGCAAATTCCTTAAAGGCAACAAACCAGTCCGATTTAGAAACTGGATGTAATTCAAACAATTCTGGTTTTTGTAGATAAGACATTAATAGTAATGTTTGGTCGTCATCAACTAAATCATTTTTAAGTAACTCATTTATGCTATGATACACCATTTTTTCTAGTGTTGGCCACATTTCTTTTCCTGCAACAATACACGGGCCTGTTACATGAACATCATTGTTAAAAATAACATCACTAATATATGTGTTGGGTGTCCACTCTTTAATATTGAAGAAATGTATTTTATTTTTATCAAAAGGATATTTCCATTTCTTAACACCATTGAGTGTTGATTCTTCTCGGCAATAACCAAAATCCATCCATGCAACAAGGTCGGTGGTAATTAAATTATTCTCAATTGCTTTTGAAATGAAAGAGGATTTCAATGCATTGACAATAACATAGTCAGCATTCCAATACTCTGGATTGCGATTTTCTTTAAGATTAATTTTACTTTGATATTCAGGATTTTTTTGTACCTTTGAAACTTTTTCTCTTAGTTCTTGAAAGTTATTTTCGAAATCAACTGTGAGTATATCGGTAACTCGGTCTTGCCTTAAAAATTTAATATCATTGACGAATTCTTTTGATGTGTATACAACCATAGGATTTTCTAATTTAGCCATGTGACCAAATCTTTGTAGGTATGTTTGATTTGTTCGATGTAGATAGTGTGGTAAACCTTTATCTGGTGTCCAGTCACCACGGCCAATATCAAAGAAGGCAGTTACAATCGTTATGTCGTTCATATCCAATAATATTTTTTATAGTTATTAACAATTTCTATTTTTTCTGGTTGTTCATTTACAAATTTATCATAATCATAACCATCGTTTTGATGGTGATGAGTATCTGTCATATAAGGATTTACTGAATAATTCTTACCGCATAAAAAATAATATACAACCATATAACAATCCATATAACCCAAAGGATTATATTTTATTTGAAACCAATCATGATTTTCTTTAAACCACTCAACCACTCTGTCATAATTGTTTAAGAAAGTTGAAACTTTAAATATAGAACCTCCACCACAACCATACTGATCAGTTAAAGGTTTCGTGCCAGAAAAAGATTCAATACTATCTATAATGAAATCAGGAATCACATTTCCAATGCGAATGTCATGGCCTACCATTTCCCAATCATCTTCTATTGTAATTTGTTTTTTAATCCAAACATCATCTTCCATCATCATTATATGTGATGTGCCACATTTTTGGCAAGCTAGTTTAAATCTTTCTAACCACAATAATAATTTTTCTAAGTTATAACTAGGATATCCCACTTTGGTTCTAAAAGGATAGTAATCACAATTATTGTCGATTGCAATATCAGATAAATCATCTGCATTATCTGATCCCAAAAAGTAATAGGCATCAGGATAATATTTTCTCACATTCTCTACCATTTTTTCGGTAGACAATTTTTTACCAGCTGAAGCAAGATGACAGAAAGAAATATCAGGCATATCTCACCACAAACATAATAGAATCACTCATATTGGAAATTTCACGAGCATCAATAATCTCATGCACCATATTATCAGGAACCAATTTAATATATTCTTCAGTCCATTCCATTTGTGCAATATCTTCAATAACAAATACTCCGCCAGGATTTAATTTGGACAAATAGATTGACAATGATTGTAAATGACTTTCTCTTGTATGTGGACCGTCATCAATGATAATATCAAAGTTGAATAGTGTTTTAGCAAACTCTCTCCGATAACCATCAGCGTAAGTTATATTGATTCTAGGAAATTTTGCACAATTTTCTTTTGCGCCAAAATCCATAGGATCTACACCGTATATTTGAGCTTTGGTGAAATATTCATGAAAAACGGCAAGTCCGCCTCCACGATGAACTCCAATTTCCAATAATTTAATTTCTTTATCTTTATAGTTTAAAAATTCTTTATCATAAAAGGCTGTACAATAGCGGTGATTGAATTCTTTATCTGTGCCAAATTCATAGTGTGTATCATTACGCCAATTGTTTTCAACCATAATATCAACTAAAGATTTCATTATTTTCTTTCAATGAGTGTCATGCCGTTATTGTTTGTTCTTCGTTCAACTAATTGCCATTCTGGATGTGTAAATAGAAATTCATCGATTGCGGGCCAAACTCCTCTTTCTCCGCCTTGTCCTCTATCACCAAATAATGTGGTATCGTGAAAGAAAATATATTTTTTAACTTTATGTGCATGTAATGCCAATTCCTGAACAACTTGTTCATATGAATGATAACTATCGACCAAAAGAACATCAGTAGGATCAATATTAGCTTCTAATGTACTCTGTACATGAAGTGTCACATTTCTTCCGCCAGCGATGGCCGATTTAAAATAAGCACCTGTTTCTGGATACACATTAATGTCATAACTGTGCATTTCAATATCTTGTCGTAAAAAACCTCTAGTACTTTGTGCATATCCTACACCAAACTCGGTTGCATGTTTACAACGAGAAGCTATTTGTGAAATCCAAGGCAGGTGTTCATGTATATCTGTATTTCTCACACAAGCTTCTTGGTATTCTTTTTCAAAATTCATTATTCGGTTCTAAAAGTAATTAAATCTTCTTGTTGGTATTTTTGTTTAATGTATTCTTTCCACACAGGCACTCGGTCATATTGATGTACGATTGCAAATGGCTCACCCAAAGATGTTTTAACAACACCATCTTCAAATTTTGGTTCTGGTTCTAATAGATGTGGTCTGAATGATTCAATTTTAGACGGATCAACGGTAGTACCAGCCTGACAAGCCCATCCATCCAGTTGTACAGCAAAACGAGTTATATCTTTAAATGGTTGTGTTTGAATCAAAACATTATATACAGCCTGGTCACAAATAGGAATAGGCCTGTTGATTGCATTAAATAAAATATTGAAAACCATATCTTTTACATATTCAGAAACGCCACCAATGGTTCCAACATTGTATATTTCGTTATTTTTGAACTGCTCATGAACATATGGCCCATAAGCTTGCATAAGATTCTCGTTACCCCATGGTTCATCTTTATATCTCATACCTTCAGAACCAGCAACTAATTTTTTACCTTTAAGATTAAGTTCTAACCATGTAATTGGATTTGTTTGAAAGTAAACATCTTTGACATCTGTGGTAACCACATGATTGTAATTTTGCCAATTTTTTTTAAGAAAATCGTAGATTGAAAGAAATCGAGCCACATGAATTGGTGCTTTGATATCATGCATCTTAATGATGATGAAATTCCTTTTAACTAGTTCATCAATCGTTTCTTGTGAAGCATTACCAACAACCATGGCTTTGTCGCCAGTAAAACCACACTCATCAATTGATTCAACCCAAGGTTTTAATTGATTGTAGTTGTAATTAGTAAATGCACCTATGATTAGGCTTTTTTCCGCCATGGGTATTCTCCATTATATTTTTCATTCATTACTTTGTTACCATTCTCAAAGAATTCTGCATTGACAGAACCTTTACCACCATCTACTCTATAACACGTTGTATATTCTTTTGTACAATCAAATTTAGGAAAATGATGTGTTATTGCTTGTAGAAACACTCTATCTTGACCCCAACCACCGTGCCAAGCACTTGCAATTTTATTTGCTACTTCCGTTTTAATGAAATAACAATTAGTATCTATATGGTGCACTCCGTGATATGTTGGCCACTTACCTAATGATTCGCAATCATCAAAACAAACAAATTTACCTTCTTTATTATATATTTGTCGTAGGGAGTAACACCAATCCAAACTTCTTGTGTTGATTGTTTTAATACATTGTTCAATATGAGACCGATACAACCAATTATCTTGGTCGAGATATCCGACATATTCTGTATTGATTAGGTGTGTGAAGGCAGCATAGACACGGTGACCATAAAATCCATTGGCACCGACATTGATTGGTAAAGAACAAATGTGAACTCGTATATCATCAACAGTTGAACCTAATGATTCTATTGTTTTGTCCATGTGTTGGTCGCCATCAATAATAACATAACATTCTGTAGGATGACTTTGATTTAGGACAGATTCAACGGCAGTTTTTACCTCTGGTGATCCAGTGGTTGGTATAATCACGGTAGCGGACATAATTTAATCTCTTGTTAGTTTAAGTATCTTCTCTATTTGTTTTTCTATAATAGGTTTACGATTTGGCCAATATATGTATTCTTTTTCTCCGGTCGAATGTAACTTGGTGAGAAAAGGAACAATCAATTTTTCTACTTCTTTTAGTCGAGCTTTATAATCTTCTGCGGTCTCGGCTGTTTTATTGATAACAGAATTATATTCTTCTTCTGATACAGCAGAAAAACCAAAATCATCTTCTATATCAAATTCTTGTGCGAGTTTATCAAAATCAATTAATGGCATATTTTACTTTGCAATTATAAATGGTCCAGCATCTTCGGAACGAGATGATGTGTATTGGTATATAACACGCACAAATTTATCTGCGTTATCACCCCTATTAAACCAAGAGATTAACATAGGAATTAATTTGTTTGTTACCTCAGCACTAAGTTCCGTTCTCGTTTCTTCGTACATCAACCTTATTGGATCTTTTTCTTTTTGTCCAGCAATTTGTTTCGGTTTTTTTCCACCAGAATATTTCTTAGTAAAATCTTTTAACTCTTTCTTAAATTTATCATTCGATGTTTTAAATTGTGATAACCATTTAGAGGCAAAGCTATTATCAACGAGAGAAAGAGCATCAGCAAAAACATATTGTGATGATAAAGATCCGTGTCTAGCTTCAGAATTTTTATCCATATTGTTTGCTTTCCATCCACCACTCTCATCGGTAACATGCAACATTTGAATATATTTTGTTTTATCTTGTGACATATACAGTTTCAAATCTCTGGCGTTTTTTCCACCAGGTTTTCTTGGTTGCCAATCACTTAATCCATATGACTTCACTCTTTCTATTTCTTTTAATTCGTTTGGTCGGCTAAAATTAACCTTATAAATTTTTACTTCTTGAGTTTGTTTTTTTAAAGATAGTGGTAGTAAATTTCCAGTTGAAATCATTGAGGCTATAAATGTATTCAATGTTGAGAATGTTAAACCTTGCTTTTTCATTACCAAATTTTGTATATCTTTTTTTGCTTTGGGTGAAGCAAAGTATATGTCGGCAGGAGACCATTTATTAATATCACCAAATAATAATTTTCTAGCCTGGCCACTCTCAACTAACATTTGATTAATTTTCTTTTGATCATCATTGGCTTCTTTGAATAATTCTTGAATATTATCCATAACCTCTTTGTCACCACGCACATAAAAAACAGATGACCATGAAGGTCTTTTTATTGTATTAAATTTATTTGATATGTCCTCTAAATCTTTTATGAGTTTCTTTGCAATCTTTAAAGAAGAAATATACCAACTATCATCTTTCATTAAAAAATCTTCAATTTCTTTTAAATTAGTTGTTCCAGAATCAACGTGTGTTTTAAACGCAACGCCAATTTTTGCTGTTGGATAATTTTCATCCCAAAATCTTTTAAATACTTTATATGTTGGATAAAGCTTTTCATCAAATATCTTTTCAACTTTGGCGGCTCCCACGAAATCGGCCATGGCACAAAACAATGCTTGTGCGGATTCTGCTTTTGAGGTATCGTCAGCCATTTTTACCTAATAATTTGAATATCTTTACCTGAAGTCCATACCTCAAGTTCGGTTCTTAATCTACCCTCAGATTTAAGGGTTTCGTATCTATTTATAGCTTTACTCCGCCACCATTCGATAACATTATTCAATTCATGTTTATGATAGTTTTCACCAGGTAAAAGTTTATCGGTTTTTAGGTTAACATAATCAACCATATTTTTAAAACCATAATCACCAACATAATATCTTTTCTTTTCTGTCAACGATTTAGCCTTCTCAATCGTTAAAGAGAATGCCTCTGCTTCAGGTGATCCCTTTAAAGCAGCTTTAGTGAGAGCAATAATCTTTGTGAATGTTCTCAACTTTCTACTGGTGGTACTTTCATCACCACCCAAAATATCTCCGACTTTACTTTCAACATATTGTTTTAAATCATTATATGATTGACCGTGCATCATTGGTACTATATCGGATTCGGTAAGACCTTTGTATCGAATATATGGTTTCATACCATCATATTGTGATACCTGTTTTGTCGAACCATATAAACTGGTTGTTTCGAACAAACAAAGATTCATACCATATTTTTTATTACAGATTTCTCTTACTGTATGACTGGTACAAATGCCAGCCATTAGTTTACCACCTAGGTAATTAAAACCAAATGGCTGAGATGGTACAATTACGAATCCCATCATAGCAGAGGCATTGAATCGCTTGGATGTTTCTGTGGTTTGCGAGAACACTTGTCCAAGCATCTCATTGCGTGGTCGCATATAGATTACAGGTGAACCTAACCGAATGAAACCTAGAATCTTTCCTGAGTTCTTTTCTCTGACTGCCAATTGTACATTTCTGCCAACTGGTGCTTTATTGATATGTGATGATGTAATGGAAAGTAATGTTTCCCATGTTTGACCTGGTATTTCTACCACTTCAATATCCATATCATTGGGGTGCATTGAAAAATCTGAAAACAAATCATCTTCAGGTGGAAATATTGATGTTGGTATTTGATCGAGAGATTTTATTTTTTCCTCTCGCATGTATTGTTCTATGTCATTATAATTATTAAAATAATCATGAAAGACCTTAGCACAATACAAACCATTTTCTCTGGAGATTATCATACTTTAAAACCACTAAATGATTTCTTTTGTTTTTCTTCTCTTGTACCAAATGTGTTCAAAGGCTTATCGTGGCCAGCATCTGCGATACCCATTTGTGCGGCCTGTTCAACATCATATAGTTTCATTTTGGATCTATCAACACCAAGAGTAAATCGTTTGTGGAATGTTGGATCATTATATCTATTCTTTAATTGTTTGACCATGATTTGGCCAAGTTCTTCTAGTTCTTCAGAAGAAATCAAAGCAAACATTAAATCTGCGGTGGCGGGAAGTCCGAACGATTCACTCGTATCCTCAAGACCCGGATCACTGGAAGTAAATCCTGAGCGGGTAGTTTGTGTAGCAGATACAATAGGAACATTATACTCAACAGCAAGGCCACGTAATTCTTCTGCAATTGCTTTAACGTAGGTGTAGGAATTAATATTCGCACCAGCCTTAATGCGAGCAGAACAACAAATATTGAGATAGTCAACGAATATAATGTCAGGTACAAAAGACCTCTTGAGATTGAGTTCATTTAATAGTGTCCTAAAATGAATAGTTGATGCCGAAGCAGTTGGATATTCTTTGATAATTAATTTGCCTGTGGTCTTTTCACGGACACGATTAACTTTTTTATCATACATATCTTTTGGTAACTCAATCAAATCATCAATGGTAACATTCAATAGATTGGCATCAATTCGTTCTGCAATCTTTTCTTCACTCATTTCCAAAGTGATGTAAAGAACATTTTTACCCTGAACCATGCACGAAGCAGCCACATGACACATAAAAAGAGATTTACCAACACCAGTCCCCGCCAAAGCAATGTTAAGCGTCTTAGCTGGTAAACCACCTTTTGTGATCTTGTTAAAGTAGTCGAGGTCGAATGGGATTCGTTCCTCTTTTCTATGATAGAATTCATATCGAGCATCTGAGTCCTGTAAGTAGTCATGGCCAACGGAGTTATCAAAGCTTACTGCTAAAGCGTCCGATAATATCTTGGGAATCTGACCTTTGTCGTGATTTTTATCTTTGCCATCGAGAATTGAAATAGACCCCAATACTGCGTTGTATATGGCCTTCTCTTGGCAGAACTTTTCGGTCTTGTCAACAAGCCATTGAACTTCGGTTTCTGCCGATTTATTCTTTTCAATTTCTGATAGATACTCCTCACATCTCTGAACTTCATCAGATGAAAGATTCCTCTTTTCTTTGATGGCAATACTAAGTGCTTCAATCGTTGCCGTGTTATTGTAAGTTTCCGTGAATGATGTAATTTCATTAAATAATGTTCTTTCTACACTATCACTAAAATATTCTAGCTTTAAAAATGGTAAAACTTTTCGTAAATACTCCTCATTATAAACGAGGTTCTTCAGTATCGCTTGTTCCAGCTTCATCAATTATTTCCTGTTCAATATTACTGCCCATAATTTCCACAAGTAAGTCGCCAATATAATTTTTAAACTTCTCGTCTTTTTCCAATTTTCGTGGTTTATCTACTGTAGATTCTAACACATCATAAGCAAAAAGTAAATACACTTGATCATTTTCTTCTTTAAACTTTACCTTACCATATTTAAATACGGTGTCTTTATAGAATCCTTCCAAAAATTTAATGTGTACCGCAGTGCCATCATTTTTTGGATAAATGAAACAATAATCAATACCCTCAGTCATCTTTCACCTCAAATCTCTTTTCTTGTATGGTTTTTTCTTTCCATATTTTTCTAGGATTACCACACATTGTACATTCAGGATTGCCACAGTCCATTGCATGGTGTTTGGCAAATTTGTGTGGTTCATCTACCGGCACGCCATGCGATTTAGCAATCTTAGTTTGTTTTTTAATTTGATTTTGAGTTTTTTGAATACGCTTAGAATGTTTTAATTTAGCATCTTCATTACTCATTTTCGGTTCCATTCATGGTAACAACTTCATCAAATAAATTATCAATACCGCCTTGCATAATTTCACCAGCTGCAATTTGATATTTTTCTTTTACATAAGTTTGAAACTTTTTACTTTTTAAAACTGGCATCCAAAAATCGGATGTGTCGGTTTCTTTGATACGGTATTTTTTATCCTGAATAACACCATCATCATCTACTTTCGAGTACCATCCATTAGAAGGCTTAATAACAAATCCACCATCGAGTGCAATATCAAGTAGCCCACTCCAACGGCTAACGCCACCGTCAAAAGATACAGAAACGGGAATTTTTGATTTTTCTTTGACATATCGTGACTTCTCTACATTGATAATGAAATTATAACCAACAACTTCTGTGCCTTCTTTTTCTTGTTGACGACCAATAATAAAAATGTTATCAGCTGAATAATATGAACCTGTTCCACCACCAACAATATCTTTAGGAAACATACCAATTTCTTTATATGTGTGATTCACCACAATCATTGGGACATCTTTCATTGTGAGATGTGGTGTTACCATGCGAAATAAACTTTTAACTTGTTTGGCACGGGACATATCAGCAACCGATTTGCCTTCTAGAGCATCTTCAACTTCTTTCTTTGAAGCTAAATTACCAATCGAATCAATAACAATAATTAACCTATCACTCCTTTCGAGATTGGTTAACTGTTGCATGATATCAAACTTTAATTGTTCAATATCAGTAAGAGGTGTATGTAAAACTCTGTTGGTATCAATACCAAAGCTGTCAAAATAAGACTGAGGAGTACCAAACTCAGAATCGTAAAATAATAACGCTGCATCTTCATATTTGTCCAAATAACTTTTTGCCATTAATAAACTAAAGGCAGTTTTAAAATGTTTAGATGGGCCAGCCCACATTGTAAGACCTGGTGTTAGGCCTCCATCTAAACGACCAGAAAGTGCCACATTAATAATTGGCACCGATGTGGGTATCATATCTTTCTGTGTAAAGAATTTTGATTTAGAAAGAATTGCTGATTCTTTAATACTACTGTTTTTTTTAATCTTGTCAAGTATGCTCATAATTTTCCTTTTTAAAAATCACCACCATCTAATTTTGTTGTCGTGTTCGCTTTTTCTCTGAAAGCAAATTCATCTTCATAATCATACTTAGGTTCTAATTTCTTTGGTTGTTCTGCTGTCGGTGTAACATTGTGGTGTTCTTCATAAACTCCGGGTACAACATGAACTGTTAACGGAGGAATTGTTTCACCGGTCACTTCATCTATTATAATTGGTTGTTCTTCTATTTTAGTGATGTTTTCTTTTGGTATTTCAATTTTATCATTTGCAACTTCTACATTTTGTGTTGGTATATCCGGTACTATTTTAATAATTTCATTTTCTTTATTGACAACCACTTTATTTCTTTGTTGTAATGACATATTTGCTGCTATCAATAATAACACAGCTAAAGGGTCAAATACAACCATTATCAGCAATATTACCAAACGAACTGCTTTATCAATACCATTGGCATCTTCGGTGCCATATACCATGTCACCAATATACTTAATGGGACCAACTTCGGCAATTAATTTATTTTCTTCTTTAAGAAGTGGTAATTTTCTTTTGTTGATATCTGCCAGTTCTTTTTGTGTTTGTTGAATTTGCCTATCAACATTGGCTGAAGCTGTTTCTGGATTACCAGCACGCTTCAGTAAATAATCTAAACGCTCTTTAGCAATTTTCTCTTGTTGATTGAGTGTCCGAATTTCAACAGAATTCACACCGGCTTCCATTGTGGAATCTATGTGAGCTTTAGACAAAAATCCAAAAATACCCATGCTTGTGATTATCATTAATATGACAACAGAGGATGTCAAATAAGATTTTAATAAAAGTGGGCAGGTTTTCCAATTACGATATAACCATGATGCAGTAACTAATTTACTCATTTCAAGAACCGAGCCCATGAAAACGATTGGCCAAAATGCGCCTGTGAAGATTGCAGCTAAACCAATAATAGAATAGTAAGCTGCAATACCTGATAGTAGTAGTGCCGATAATAATGTCAGTATGATTAGTATCATGAGAAGAAATCCTCTATCGAACTTGTTTTTTCTGTTTTCCAACCCATACAATCCAAAATTACTCTGATCGGATCTAAAAATGCTTTGTCGTATTGCATATCATAATCAATATACTCTTGTAATTCAAACTCTTTTGGTAGGCGAGATGGATATGAAATGACAGTATCTTTAAATGGGTTTGGCATTTTTAGGTAAGTAAACTTAACCTTTTCGCCTTCTTGTATGAGTGGATATTTTTTGGTTAGATTCTTTTGTTTTAGATTATGATTATAAAGAATAGCACCTTTAACATGAATTGGTGTTCCTTTTTTATATAAAGTTAAATCATCAGAATAAGTATTTAGACCATTAAGTCCACGAGGAAAAGATATTTCTTCTACGGGTAAAGTTTTAAATTCTTTTCTAAAATCCTCAATGAATTTGTGGATGTCATTCTCTGTGCCACTCACCATTAGTTGAATTGCTTGTTTCATTTTCTCACGAATGGCAGATGGCGTAGATGACTTAATCATTTCAAGACCCATAACTTTCATCTGTGGTTCTTTATATTGAACACCCTCATTATTGTATATGTTAAGGATGTATCGTTTTTTGGCTGTCCAGATACCTTTGTTGGATAGGCCTTCTCGTTTCATTTCCATTTTTTGCTGATACGCATGAACATATTCAGCCAGTTCTTGATATGACTTATCAATATATGGTTGAATCTTTTCCTCACAGATTTTATCCATGAGTGTTATAACTTTTTGTTTATCCGTGGTATCTTTAACAAATTTATTAACGAGTTCACCCATGCGGAGGTAAATCGAATCGGTATCAGAAGCAATAACATAATCGACATCTTTTGTGTCAAGTATCTTATTCATCCACTCATTAATTTTATTTTCAATCCAACGAATACTCAACTGACCAGCAGTAGTAACACCAAGGGCCATACGTAAATCATAAAAACGGAAATACTGAGAACCCAAAGCACCGTAAGCGGAGTTTAGAGAGACCTTTTTGGCCAACTGAATGTTATTGTATTTGGCAATTCGTTTTTCAATTTCATAGAGTTTGCTTGGGTCTTTTTCATTTTCATATTCCTGTTTTGCAGCCAACATCATCTTTTTAAATTTACTCCTATCTGTATACATTTCTTCCATCATCTTAGGTAAGAACCCCTGAATATCAGTACGGAAGAATTGGCCATTAGGTGTTAATGTTGCATTTTCTAATTTTGTTGTATCGATTCGTTTTTTCAAAAGCCTATCAACAGAAACGCCTTGTTCTAATACACCACGCATTTCATTTGTATAGTTTTCTGGTTCAATCAATGTTTCTGGTGAAATATTATATTGCATCATCAAATGTGGATACAAAGAGTTCAAATCAAACGAAGCAACCCAATCATGTAGACCAACTTGTGGCACTTTAACATAGGCGCCTTCAAACGCTGCATCTTTATCTTTAATCACTCGTGGTGGAACAATGATATCTTTATCACGCAGATAAGAGTATGTCAGAGCGTCCCACATACGAGTTTGTGCAAACACATCTTCAAAGTTTGATTTGGTGTCGTATGCAAGAGTTACTGCCAACTCAAGCAGTTTTAATTTATCTTCAAGTTTGATAATGAGTTCAACGTCTTTAATGTTATACTCAATAAATTTTTGATAGTTCAATCGATACAGAGTGTGAAGATTATCATATTCCTCATAGGCAATCTTACCTTCACCAAGTTCTACTTGTGCAATATTATCCAAACGATAAGACTCTTGTGACTTGCCGCCAGGTGCGTACCATTTGTATAGTTCGATATAATCAAGTGAAGAAACACCAACAAGAGTATAATCAATCAATTGCCGATTGTTTACATATGCTTTGCGTTCTGTGATGTAATTCCATGGTGATAGTTTCTTGGCTTCATCATCACCTAGAATTTTACGAAAACGATTAATGAGATATGGTATATCAAAGAATTTTGTATTCCAGCCAGTAATGATGTCTGGATATTTGTCTTTCCAAAACTCAAGAAATTTCTTACAAAGATTGTATTCATCTTTACAACGAATATAGATTTCACCTTCTTCAACTTGATATTCACCACAACCAAATACGATTGGTTTACCATTGAGAAATTTTAAACAGATTGCTGTGATAGGTTCGTTTGCTTCGTATGGATCAGGAAAGCCATTCTCTGAACCGACCTCAATATCAATTACAGCGATTGATACTTTTTCATAGTCATAGTCAACCATACCTTGATGTTGGTCAGCAATGAAAGCATATTCAAATCGAGTTTGACCATAAATTTTTGGTGCACCAGAAACACCTTCAAATTGTTTGATGTATTCTCTGGCGGCTTTGATTGATACTAGTTTTTTTTCTTCAAGATAATCACCTTCCAAATTTGTGAAGTTGGTGATTTGTTTAGATGGGAAAAACAAAGACGGAGCATATTCAACTCTTGTCTTTATTTTTTTACCGTTTTGAATGCCACGATAGAGTATAGTACCACCGATACTCTGAACATTAGTATAGAATGAACTCATTAACCTGTAATTAGTGTTTTGGTTGAAGGTACCACAAGGCCAGAACCAAAAATTGAATTATAATTATTGATAAAGTCTTGTGCCGGAACATAGGAGTATACTATATTCTTCTTGTTCAAGGCAACCGTGGCACCAGTCTTTTGTTCGGCATGAATGGGAAATGGTGCAAATCCAACATTAGGTTGGCCATCTTTACCACGAACAATGGCGATACCAACTGGATTTTCAATAACAAATTCTGTTTCTGATTCTGATTCAATTTCACCAAGAATTTCTTCTCCGGTAACAAGTTTTAGTGCTAATATTTTCATTTAGTATCTCCGAAGCATAAATAAGTATGTAGTTGAATTGAAATTATATCTGATTTATCACTCCATGTCAACCTGACATTCGGTATTCTTTATTATCTCCACCAATACAACCAAAAGAAATCAAATGTCTGACCCTATTGTTGCCGGCGCTCAGAGTGCCGTTAATACACTCAAAGCTGCTCAAGGAGCTAGTAAACAATTAAGCTCTGTAATTATCGATCAACAAGCGGATATGGAAAAAGCTGTTCAACAACAGCATGTTCAAAGATTGAAGGCCAAAGCTGAACAAGAATATTTGGCCACATTGGCTGAGTTTAGAGCCTACGAAAAATATCAAAAAGAAAAAGCTCACCAATTAAAAATTGATCAGTTGAAACTGGAAGCCATTAAAAAATATGGTAAAAATGCTTGGGCTGAAATTGAAGCAACCAAAGCAAAAATGGAAAAAGATAGAGCTGATGAATTAAAATACATGGACAAAGACAGACAAAAACAAGCTCAAGTTTTTTGGTGGTGCCTAACAGCGGCTGCTTTAGTAACATATTTTTTTAAACTATATAAGTTATAAATGAATATGCAACCAATAGTTTTTGTACTTGTTCTCATATTCTGTTTATGTTTAATGGTAATTGAATCGGGAGTGGTTAAATAGTTAAATAACAAATTGAGATGGAGGTATTATGAATAAATTACCGCAACTAATATTTGCGATTGTATTGATTGGTAGTTTGACTCTTATGGCACTAGAAGCTATATCTAAAATGTCCTAAATAAGTAATGTCAATAATAATTCATCCAATAGATTTTTGGGTATATCTTATGCTCAATTATTGGTTTCTTCCACACACACTTCTAAAACACACAACTAAGCGTTAAATGAAGAACCACATCCACAAGTAGATTTGGCATTTGGATTGCTAATTACAAATTGTGAATTGAATTTTTCTTCTTTATAGTCTAGTGTTGCACCTTGAAGATATTGAGATGATATCATATCAACAATTACTTTGACACCTTCATTTTCAAATACAAAATCATCTTCTGCAATTTCTTCTTCAAAAGTAAAACCATATTGATAACCAGAACAACCGCCACCTTTTACAAACATTCTTAAAGCTCCAACTCCATCAGGTAATTTTTCTTCAATCATCAAATCACGAACTTTATTAATTGCACTTGCAGTTATCGTTAACATTTTTTCCTTTGTAATTGTTTATTGCTGCCTTAATAGCGTCTTCCGCAAGGATTGAACAATGAATCTTAACTGGCGGAAGGGCTAGCTCTTCGGCAATTTTGGAGTTTTTGATTGCTCCTGCTTGGTCGAGAGTTTTTCCTTTGACCCATTCCGTGACGAGCGAACTACTTGCAATAGCCGATCCGCAGCCATACGTTTTAAATTTTGCATCTGTAATAATACCTGTATCATGGTCAACCTTTATTTGTAATTTCATTACATCACCACAAGCTGGTGCACCAACCATACCAGTACCAACATTAATGTCGGCCGAGTCCAATTTACCCACATTGCGTGGGTTTTCATAGTGGTCTATAACTTTATCTGAGTATGCCATTTATTATTTATGTTGTTTTTCTATACGTTTAAATTCTTCATCTTCAGCAATTGCATCATCAATATCTTTTGGTTCAGGAGGTTGTGCACCAGTGCATGAACCTCCATTATTAAACCATAACTCTAAAGCTTGTTGACGATACTTCTCTAAATCGGATGTCATCTACCTCTACCTGCCTTTCGCATTACAGTCATCTTAGGAACAAATGTTTGTTTTGGTTTTGGTGTTGATGGAGTTTTTGGTTTAGGAATAGTGTGAATCTCAATTGGTGGAACTCCACCTTTGGTTTTTGGTTGTGTCATAATATCTCCTTATTGGTTGCGGGGGAAGGAATCGAACCTACGGCCCCTGGATTATGAGTCCAATGCTCTACCTCTGAGCTACCCCGCTATAATTATATATATCAAAAACTAAAATTACTTTTTTGAATCTTGAGAATGGCAAAAAAATTTTCGGAGGCTCCGAACATCCAACCATTTTTCAAAATATTATGGTAAAATCTTCTCTTTCTGGACAATTTGGCATGTCTAAAGAATTTGGAAAATTAATATGTTTTTTTAATTTTATATTATCTGATGAAGTAAAAGACAATTCAACAACTGAAGGTATATATTGATTTTCATCAATTTGTATATAAGAATAATTGTTTATATGTACATGAACTAATTTTTGATCCAATTTACTAATAAAATTAGCCATTTCATTCAAGTTAAAATTATCTTGTATATCATGAAATTCAATCACAATACCAGAAAACAATTTTGTGTGTGTGAGTATATTGTCTAAAATCTTATATTCAGAACCTTCAATATCACACTTTAAAAAAATATTTTTACCTTTATTTTCTAAAACAGATTCAAAAGTGATTTCATCGGATGTATTATTTTTACCTATGTTTTTCGTTATGTGTTGTTTTGTACCAGTAAAAAATTCTTTATGAGATTCATATAATCCTTTATCTTTTAACATAACATCATTTACGGAATTATCATAACCAAATAAAGGACAATCTTTAATTTTAAGAAATTGATCCTCAAAAGACCAGTCATCATTGATGCCAAAGGATAATAAACATTCACTTTTCAATATATCATTTTTATTTAAAAGATAACCACCATCGTTATTTTTACCAACTCTAACAAGGTCGGAACAGTAATAAGGCTGTAGTAATCTAGGAAGTGTTATTGTTTTCATATTACCATTCACCAGACCAATGTTTTATATTGGCTTCAGCATAAAATTCTTTTTTTAATTTTTCCCAATCCATGTCACCATCACCTTTATAAATTATTGTATCGTGTGGTGGATGTTCTCTGTATGTTTTAATAAACGGAATCTGTTCTATATATTTACGCATTTCAGTAAACTTCTCGACACCAGGATCCGTGTTAATCATTTCACCAAATAATACTGTTGTTACGGCGTGCATGTATGTTTGTGGACCCAAAAAGAAAACATTCTTATGTCCTTCATATCGCCTCTGTAATATTAATTCAATTGTTTTTGCTTGAATTGGATTTTTAGGTTCAGTCAACATAAAGTCTTGTGAAAAATCCCACTCCAAACAAGTCGGCAACACACACTTTATACCATCTGTTATAATTTCTGATAATGGTATATTACAAAAACGGTCAATGTCCATGTAGAGACCACCTTCATTATATAATTTAAAGAGCCTCCATAGATCAGTTTTTTCAACTATATGTATATCTTTAATTAAATTATAATCTCTTTTATTTAAAACATTTTTTAGATATTCATCTACATCATTATCATCATGTACTGTAACAGTCCAGTCAGGATTCAAATCAATTAGTTTGCGCAAACCATTGACAATGAGTGGTGATTTACTGTCGACCACATCTTTAGTCTTCCAAGCAACGTGTGCAATTTTAGGTATGGAACTCATTATAAATACATGTATGAATAAAAATCTATATGATATCTTAGGCGTTTCTAAAAATGCAACATTTGAAGAAATTAAAGCCAAATACAAATCTCTTGCTCAACAACATCATCCAGATAAAGGTGGCGATCCTGAAATATTCAAGGAAATAAAAAACGCCTATGAAGTTTTAAGTGATCCTGTTAACAGGAAAAAATACGACACCACAGGCCACTACGAATCTGGTACAAGTCTCCGTGATCAAGCTCTAGAACAACTTAGTCGGTTATTTTTCAATTTACTTTCGAACATTAATCCTGATCTTGATGATTTAATACTAATTATGAAAAATGAAAGCAGACGAGAAAAAGAAAACATTAATGGTAATATCAATGCTTGTAATGCACAAATGTTTAAATTAAAAAAAATAATCAATAAAATTAAAAAGAAAAAAGATGATGGTGAAAATTTGTTAAAAATGTTTGCTGAAAACAAATTAAAAATGCATCAAAATGAGTTACAAAATTTTGTTAGGCAAATACAAATAGTTGATAGTGTAATTGAAATACTGGAAGAATACCAATATGGTGATGTGTCAATTTTACTCGAATCATTTGTAAATCCTGAATCTGTTCCTCATAACAATTAATGGTGCCCCAACCATGACTCGAACACGGGACCTACTGATTACAAATCAGTTGCTCTACCAACTGAGCTATTAGGGCTCTTTTTTGCAACTGCCATGACAACTGCCATGATATAGTCCTTAAAGAATTTGGAGCGGTGGTCTAGATTCGCACTAGATGAGTAAGTTGGACACCTACTCTGGTTCTATACCCCGACCGCATATGTAATACTATAACATTATATAGTGTGATTGTCAACACTTATTTGTGGTATATTTAACCATGCTATTGGTTCTGGCTTGAGTGGTGCATCCGGATTACGAATATCACTAAACACTTCCCACAATTTTTCTTTGATAGCAAATTTGGTAAACAATCCTGTTGATAATCCAAAAGCTTCAATTTCCCATGGCTCATCATAGTAATTTAAGTTTTCTGTAATTTTTTGGCCTCTCCAACGAGTGCCATATTCATTCATTTCATTATAGGCATATTGTTTAACATGAATCATTTCATGTGCTAATGTTTCTAGTATATCATGTGAACCTATAACCGGATTCAATTCTATTTGAAATTCTCTAGGTTTATTGCTTTCGTTGTAGTTCAATACATCAGCATAACCCAAAACATCAAGTTTAGAGTTAAATTTAATCCGAACACATATATTTTCTAACATCTTAGGTGTCATCAATTGTTCAGCATAAAAAATAGCTGCACGTTTAACAAATGGTCGAAAACGTTTTTTATCGGGACATCCGATTATACTGAGTTGCATCTGAGGTTTCTCCTGTGAAAACCAACTAACACTTCTCAAATATTTAGGTACTATTTATTTTTCACCAGGTAAAATCTGTTCTACTGGTATACCACATTTATTTAAGAAGTCTATGCCGATGGTATCTCGATACGAATTACGGTAATATACCTTTTTAATACCAGCGGTATAGACTTGTTTTGCACAATGAATACATGGAGCATGTGTCAGGAACATGGTGGAACCATCTCCAGATTCACTACTTTTGGCCAGTTTGGCGATGGCATTAGCTTCTGCATGGATGACTTCATCCTTGGTTTTGGTGATAGTTCCACCATCTTCTAGGTATTCTACCACCTCTTCACATTCATTGGTCCAGCCTGCAGGCATGCCATTGTAACCAATTGATATAATCCTATCATCTTTGACGATAATAGCACCAACCTGTAATCGTTTTGCGGACGATAACTTGGCAAATCTTTCTGCCACATCCATATAAGCGTTAATAAATTTTTGTTTCATAGTTTTGGTGGGCCTTGTAGGACTCGAACCTACGACCAAAGGATTATGAGTCCTCTGCTCTAACCAACTGAGCTAAAGGCCCCTTTGGTTACCAACTCCCGTCATCAATCCATACACGAATTGTTATTGGTAAAAATTCAATAATATAAGAAGTTGTTACTTCCCAAGCATCATTCTCACTACCTTTACTAAAATCAATTCTCCAATGAAATGGATTTAATTTTAGTGTAATATTACATCCAGAATATTTTAACCAATTCATTTTAAAATTTCTGCAATAGGTTCATTAATGTTAAATTGACTACGGATATATTTGTCTTTTAACATTTCTGGAATAATTGTATGTGGTTCTTCTAACATAAACGGACAAGGACCTCCCCATTTATTATGGGCCAAAAACGATTTAAATATTTCCAAATCTTTTTTATCTTTTGGATCAAAAGTTCTTTTTTGATTTTTCGTCAATTGGTAATTTGTAAGAATTGTCATTTTACATATTCCATACTATCTTTTTTCATATAATGAACTATCTGATTCTTTTTTGAATCAGGTACTTCTCTAACAACAGCAATAAATTTTTCGCCATCGATTTCTTCGATTGGCCAATTGGAATATGTATAGAAGATATCCGTACCATTTCTAGCACGAACTTTTTTGAGAATTGATTTCACTTTTTTCATAATATGTACCATTATAACATAGAATAGGGGGTCTGTCAAGAGCCCCCTACATGTTTACCGACTTTTTGGATAATTCAACTGATCCCATTCCTCATCGGTTACGGGCCACCAGTTCATCATATACTCTTTTCTTTGATGGTAATTCTTTTAATGGTGTCTTGAGCCTGCACAAGGTTTTCTAACCACACACGCAACATACCATTTACCATTTCGGCTTGACCGATTTCAATCTTGTCAGCCAATGTAAATGAACGTGAAAAATTACGATTAGCGATTCCTTTAAAGAGGAAATTTTCTTCTTCTTTAAGTTCATCTTCTTTTGCAGAGCCTTTGATGACCAATTTATTACCTTCAAGAGTTACTTCAATATCAGACTTGGCGAAACCAGCAACTGCCAATTCAATGACATACTTGTTTTTGCTTACTTGTTTGATATTGTATGGGGGATACGATGATACATTCTTGGTTACATTTTTGGTTACTTCTTCAATGTCTTTGAAGAATTTATCGTAGCCAACGGTGAATGGATCCAACGTTTTGTGAAAGTCAAATAGACTTGGTATACCACTTGGTAATAGACTTGTAGTCATGTTTATGTGCTCCTTAGTTAAGCGAGTTAATCAAAATTATAGGCCCCTGAGGCACCTACATCCATATTTATAACACATTTTAATTCAAATGTCAATACTTTTGATATTAAAAATTATCTTTTTTAACTTTATTACCAATATTATATTTTGGTATTAATTGCCATTCACTCTTTTCTTTGTGTGAAAGGATCTTGATTTGTGATAGAAATATTGGTTCTGGTGTTTGTGTGGATTTTTTATCTACCAAAGTTGTTAGACCCCAATCTTCCAATAAATTAGCAATTGCGTTTCTACGGGAAAGGTCATTCTCACTAATATCGGTTGGTTTGCCATCTAAAGCAAACAATTCTTTAAAATGCACAATGTAATATCTACCTTGCTTGTGTAAAATGTGGCAAGATTGATATAGTATTTTTTCTTTTTTGGAAGCGACTCCAATACGGGTGAGTGTTTCTCTGACTTTTAGGAAATCATCTTGTTGATTCAAAGTCACTTCAACTAAATCAGTAATGTTAATCATATTCCGCCTTTGTCTGTTTTTCTTTTTATTTCAGCGATCTGTTCATCAGTAAGAAGTCGTAAAGCCTCTTTGGCTTTCTCATTGGAATAACCAAAATATATCTTTATACATTCTATATTCTTGTCGACCTCTGATTTCTGCCACGGTTGGAATTTCCGTTTCATTGGTCTGATGGTATTTAGAAGATATTGATATTGAAGGTCTTTTTCTAAACTTGGGTGTTTGTTGAGTTCGTTGACATATAAAACACAGTCCATGTGATAGGACAAGGCTCGGTTGATGATATATGAGTTATAATCTTTATAATCCAACTCATCACGAAATACGTTTTTTTTCTTCTCCAGTATAGATGGTATAATTTCTTTAAATAAATCTGGCATCTTAATACTCCGATACCGTATACTTCATCATTTCTGTCAATGTGTCATCATCAACTTTTTGAATAGGAGTAACTGATTCTTGTTCGATGTCAATCAAAACCATATCACGACCATCTTTGGTGTAATAGTTTCTTGTTTTGAATGTTTTTGGATCAACTTTAAATAACCAACCAGCATACTTATAATTATGGCGAGCTGCTGGTACCGTGACAAAATATAATTCATCTACGCCACGACATTTGCGTAATTGATTTGGTTTGATTGTGATTGCTTTTTCTTTGATAAAAGGCACTTGTGTTTTTACTTCAATTGTTTTACCATCACCCATCAAATCTTTTTTACTATCGAAATGATTGAGTGCTTGCTCAACAACAACACCTTTTTTGGACAAATAGTTACTAACATATTTCTCACCCATACGGCCGAGAATATCCATCATCTGTGAACGGTCCATAATTTCTCCTATTTAAAGGAACAATCAACCATGATTTCTGTTAAACAGGCTATCATATTGATTTCGTGGTCAGCCACAAAGGCGGATTGATATTGATACTTGGCGAGAATCAAAACTAGTTGTGGTACTGAATCTGGAGTTAATTCTTCGTATAAAGAATCATACAGTTTTCGATACACTTTGATCGGATCATTATCTAAATTGTTAGTGACCCATTTACGAGCAGATGAGAAATCTTTTTCTTTGAGAGCTTTGATTAAAACTTCGAGTTGAATATCAGCAACATTAGAGAGGATACCAGAATCAATGGTACCAGATACCGAGTATCGTTGCAATTCATTAAGAATTCTACGATGGTCTGGAAAATGTTTTGTAATGACTGCCGCAACGACATCTTTTGAATATTTGATTCCTTCTTGTAAAAGGATGTTTTCAACCCGCTTAAAAAATTGTGACGCCAGTTTTGGTTTAGAACCGTTGATTTTAAAATCGATAACGGAGCAACGAGAATGAATCGGATCGATAATACGATTTTTGAAATTACAGGTGAAGATGAATGAGCAGTTTGATGCAAATTCTTCAATGGCTCCCCGTAAAGCAGGTTGAGTTGAATTAGGGTTGAGATAATCAGCCTCATCAATGATGACAACTTTTCTGCCGCCCATGAGCGACATTGAAGAAGCATAATTTTTGATTTTGTTACGCAGGACATCAATGCCAGACTCATCAGAGCCATTGATGATAATGTAATCGCAACCAATCTCATTACACAATGCTTTAGCAACTGTTGTTTTTCCGACACCTGCCGTACCAGATAAAAGAAGATTTGGTATTTCTTTTCTCTTAACGTACTCCTGAAAAGTTTCCTTGATTGCATCCGGAAGAATACATTCTTCAATTGTTTTTGGTCGATACTTCTCGACCCATAATAAATGTTCCATTCAAAACTCCCATAATATAATATACAACAACTACAATTATTGCAATTCACCTTGAAGCATACCAACAACTTCAATAAAGCTCATATCAACCACCACATTACCTGTGGTGGTATTAATAACAGTAAATTCACCTTCTTCAGTTTTTGAAATAAACACCACAACAACAAAATTAGGATTTACGGCAATAGTTTGTTTTGTTTGTGCATCTCTAAAATTTAATAACATCTTACTCTCCAAATTTAGAATATTTGGCTTCAGTTGCAACAAAATACTGAATAGCTTGATTCTTATTTTTAAATAAAGAAAGACCTTTGGATGAAATTTCTACATCGTAGGAACCAGGAATCATTTTTAAATTTTCAGTTAAGAAAACCATTTTAAATTTTTGGCCATTGCCAGCCGCAACTTGAATTGTATTGGTATCGGCCGATGAATCTTTGACATCACAACTTGTCAAATTAATATCGCCACCATCAGATTCCACGACTAGGTTAGGCGACTGTAACACATTCGTGATTTTAATAATAGAATCAAAATCATCTTTGGTAAGAGCGAAAGTGATATCAACTGATGGTAGTGTCAATTCTTTATCGGGTGGAATCAAGATGCTTTCTTTTTCCGTTTTGCGGTACTTGGTTTTATTACGGCCAAAGTTAAAGATAATATTGATATCATCAAAATCAATATCTGTATCTTTGCCAATTGAATGAATCGTCAAAAACTTATTTAAATCATACACACAAAAATCTTGTGGAAAAGAATCTTTCAATGTGGCTTCTGCCAAAACATTTTTTCCGGTAGAAATTGTTTTGATTTTATTGCCAGCTTTGAATTGAATGCCAGAATTTAATTTGGCAAAGTTTTGTAATACTGTTAGTGTTTCACTTGATAACTTCATTGTTTTCTCCATTATAAAAATTACTGCTTCGAATATATTGTATCATGTTCATACAGAAACATCAAGCAGCACATTGCGTGTGCCAAGTGATGTTTACCAGATTCGGGATCATTAATTTCTCCTTCTTTCCAAGCCCACAAATGCCGTTGCATTGCATCAAAATACCTACGCTTAGAATCTGGTACATACTTCCAATTATCTGGTTCATATTTCTCTGCACCAAACGTAAGTATTTCAACCGTTGCTTTTAGTGCTGCTGGCGGTAATAATCCATATTGTAATTTACCGCCATCAAATTTTCGGCCACCAGTGGTTGCATTTTGTGAAGCTCTTACTTCATCAACAATCTTATAACCAAAAGGACCACTCATATCACTCATTACATTTCTCCAACAAAATTAGCCACAGCTGGCATATCTCCTTGAAAATGATATGTGCCAATATGCGAGGTTTTCATCCAAGGACATAAATGAATTGTACCACCAATCTTACGCCACATTTGGCAGAACATATAATCTTCTGACAAGTAACGATCAGAACCACCGCCAACAATGCTGTCTTTTGTATCAATAACTGTATCAAAGAAAGCGTGAATGTATCGTGTACCATCAAAGTGTGCTTGGCCAACATGGTCTGGTTTGTAACGAATCATTGGATATGCTTCTTCCATTTTTTTAAACACATCACGTTTAATCATCATAAAACCTGTGCCAATTTCTAACACTTCTAATGGTTCTGTAACGCTAAATTGTGCTGTGCCTTTTACTGGATTAAAAACATAATCACCAGTGAGTTTTTCTAATGTTTGTGCATCAATATCTGGATTCTTTACTACAGCAGTTTTGACTGATTTCCATTTGATTGCTTTTTTAGGATAAGGACCACCAGAAACATCTTTGTCCATGGCCAATAAGGCAATTACATCTTGTGGATTAAAGTGAATATCTGAATCAATAAACAGCATATGAGTACATTCAGAACGATGAATATATTCATCCACCAAATAATTTCTTGCACGAGTAATTAACGATTCATTGAAAAGAAATGAAAATTTCACTTGCACTCCATATTGCATACAAAGACCTTGCAAATCTAAACAAGCTTTCATGTATAGACCATGATTCATACCACCATACATTGGCGTGGCCACGAACAGGCTTTTCTTTTGTAATTCTTCTTTTTTAATTGAAATTTCCATTTGTTCTCCGAAAATAAAAAAAGAGGAGTTCGTTAATGATACTCCTCTATAACCGATAGCTTAGTTAAAACTATAACCAGCAGATAATGCTGCACGAACCATAGCTTTGGTTGGTTTACCAATGCGATAGGCACGAACCTTTGTGCCATCACCACGGCGAACTGTGTTGGTGTAAATGCAGTGACCTTCTTGACGTAACTCATCAACACGAGCAGACACGTTTTGAATACCAAAACGAGCACGAGCTTGTGCTACAGTTAGGGTGTTGTAACCTTCAGATTTACTCAAGAAATTGAGGATCTTTTGTTTGGCTGATAATTGCTTCTTCATATAAAACTCCATAGTAAGTTAATAAAATAACCTTGCTTATTGCAAGTTCTCACATCATAACATTATATATGTGTGTGTGTCAAGTATAATGATGGTATACTTGTTTATCTGCCAACTTGTGGCAAATACTTGGCCTTGGTTTTTTCCCAAGATAAATCAATTAAATCGTCATAGAAAAGTGTTTCATATGAAACCTTGTTTTTCTTTTGTAGTTGCCGAATACGACCTTTGGCATATTTGGTTTTCCAAATATTACTCAAAGCTTCTTCACTGGTATCAAATGATTTCACCAGTTCATCTTCTGTAATCTCCTTACGGAGAAATTCATTAGTATTATTATAGAGAGGACTAAAATAGATGCCTCTCTGATGTTCAGTACGAATCAATTCTTTTGGTATCTGTAACTTAGAATAAGCAAAGTTTAATGAACGATTCTTGTGGTCACGTTTAAGTGGCAATCCTTGAGTGTTCTTGGCTTCCCACCATTCAAAATATTTACGAGTATGATTTTCTTTAATCCAATCAAATACAATTCTTTTGGTTGCTCTTGATGGTTCAAAGGCAACTGAACCTGATGAAAACCCCATTGGATTCCAATGTTCAAGTCCATCATACTGTGATAATCCGCCGGCTTTTGTTTTACCATACAATGATGTTGTGGTAACTCCAGCAAGAACATCACCATACTGTCGCTTCCAATCTTTCTGAACTGTATCAGATAAACACATCAATGCCAGTAATTTGCCACCCATGTAATTAAAACCAAGTGGTTGTAACGGAACGATGGTGGATCCAATTGCCGTATGATTAATCATATGTTGCTGTGTCTTAACATCTCTCGACCATCCGATTGCATTATCTCTCGGAGTCAAGTCCAGAAAGTCTGAGGAGATACAGATAACACCAAGATATTTGCCTGATACTTTATCGGTAAGAATGTAAAATAGATTACGACCAATGTTAGAATTGTTCTTCATTGTGGAAGAAAAGGTACGAATGGCATTCCATCTCTCTGCTTCAGGTCCATTTGAAAGAACCATAATTGGTTGTAACTTTTCATAATCATCCGGATCTTTTGGTGTCCAGAAATTGGCTTTAACTTCGTTAATCATATCTCTTTGGCTAGGATCAACCATTTGCATTTCTTGACCCCACAAAGTGGAAACTTCGTGTTGTGGATATCGTTCTTTTACTTCACACCATTTTTGATATAAAGTATACTCACGTACATCCATTTGAGAGGCATATGTTAAGTCCTCAATTAGGACTTTCTTCATTACATCTTCATCAATGTGTTCAAATTTTTCAGCAGGATTTTTTTCTTGCCAAGTTTGCCATTGCTCTTCTACATATTCAATAGGAGTTGCCATTATTTCATTTTCATCTTTTTCATTAATTTACTTCTTTTTTGTAAACCAGATTGCAATGCCATTGGTTTAGTTTTACTAGTATACACTATTCCATTCATGTGGTCAAGCTCATGTTGAAAACAACGAGCAGATATGCCAGAAAAAGTGGCACCTTTCCATTCTCCATTAAAATCTTGGTAACGAACTCCTATTTCTGCCGGACGAGTAATTCTTAAACCTAATAATGGAAAAGAAAGGCAACCTTCAATCATGTGGTTTTCTTCTTTTGATATATTAATAATTTCAGGATTAAAGAATGCCACATAATCATCATTGGTACCCATTACAAAAACTCTATATTTAAATCCGCATTGGTTGGCAGACAACCCATAACCACGATAATATTTACAACTTTCTACCAAAGTAGAAGCAAACAAACTAGGATTAACCGGCGGATTATTAAAATCAAATTCTGGCATAACTTCAGTTAAAATTAAATCGGTTTCTGGCACCAATTTAAAAATGTTAATTTGTTTTTTTGGTTCAGAAATTTTTACCGCATCTTCGGTATTAAACGTAATTATATCACTCATTTTGCCACCTGACTAAAATTATTTTTCTTTTCAAATTTAATAATTGACCTGAATTTATCAAACAACTGGTCGCCCTTATGGGATATGACAAATATATTTGTGTCGTTACCCATTTCATGAATCAACTTCAAAAACTCCTCTGTGCCAACACCATCTAATGATGAATCAAACACTTCATCAAGTATCAACAGATTAGTATTGGTAGAATTCTTTAACTTGGCTATCTGTCGCCATGTAAACAATAGTGCCAAGTCAATACGCATCTTCTCACCTTCTGAGAAATTAGCATAACTAAACTCATCACGGTGTCTTGATTTAATTGTTTCTTCAAACGATTCATTGATATTGAAGTTCACAAAGAAATCCATGGCCGTCAAATACTTATTAATCAATTTATTCATAATAGGTAAGTATTGACGAATAATCTTAGTCTTAATGCCAGTATCTTTTAGTAGGTTGCCGGCAAATTCATAATATTGTTTCTCTGATGCCAATTGCTCTTGTTTGGTAACCAATGTAGCCAGTTCTGTTTTAAGTTCTTTTAACTTGGCATTTTCTTCTTCTAGATTATCTTTACGATTAGATAACTCGTTAATTTCACTTTGTAACTTACCAATAAAATTATTAACGGCTGTGATAGTTGAATTATGTTTTACAACTTCGTTATTGTGTGCTTGTATGTGTTGTAGTATCTTTTGTATGGCATCAATTCTATCACTTGTTTCTACAATTTGTTTTGCAATGTCCGTTAATGCATCATTAACTTCAACCTTAGTTCCGTTTAATGTGGTAATTTGTTGTTCTCTAAACTCTTGGTTGATGCCTTGTTTGCAAGTAGGACAATCACTATTATCGTGATAGAATCCTACCTCTTTTTCAATCTTCTTCAAACGAGATTCTAATTTAGATTCTAGATGAACCAGTTTGCCACTCTTTTTTTGCATGGCCATTTGATCCGAAATCTTACTGTTTAATACATCAATATGTTTTTGGATCAATTCAATGTCTTTGGTTAATTTTTTAACCTGTTCTTCTGAGTCGGCAATATCTTTTTGTTTTTTTTCAATCTCAGCATTATTATGTTTACGGTGTTCTTCAATACTTTGTTTTTGAAAGTTAATCTTTTCAGATGTTAAATCCATTTCATATTTGTTTTTGGTAGAAGTATCTTTAATGACAGCCATCTTCTCTTTGACTACACCATTCATAGATGAAAAGATTTGAATGTCCAGTAAGTCCTCAATGATTGCTCGTCTATCTGCTGGAGATAATTGCATAAATGGAACAAATGAAGCCGAACCAAGAATCACCACTTGAGTAAACGATTTATAATTTAATTTGAGAATAAATTTTTCTAAGTGTTCTTGATAATCTTTGGCTTTAGCATCTTGGTCAACCAGTATGCCATTACAATATACCTCAAATGTATTTGGTTTAATACCACGAATTACTTTGTATTGTTTTTTACCAATAGAAAATTCAATCTCAACTATACAATCTTGTTGATTGATGGAGTTAAGTAATTGTGGTTTATTGATTTTACGAAATGGTTTACCAAAGAGACCAAAACACAAGGCGTCTAGTATTGTAGATTTGCCTGCACCATTATTACCAATGATAAGTGTATTTGGTGATTTGGTTAGATTGATTTCAGTAAAGTTTAATCCTGTTGAAAGAAAATTCTTCCAACGGACTTTTTCAAATTTAATCATGCCTGTTCTTGGTTCAATGCCTCAACATATAATTCACGCATTACTGTTTTCAGCTTTTCATTATCAATATGTTCTTCTTGAATACCATCTACAAACTTATTAATAATTGTGATGGTATCTTCTGCTTGATTTATCATATCATCTTCTACACCTTCTGTCAAGTCTGTAAAGTCCTCGGCAATAGTAATATCAACAGGATTTACATTATACAGGTTATTCATCATTTTGTCAAACAGATAGGGGTTTGTTTTATTGATTACCACCACTTTAACATAGGTATTGGTGTATTTGCTTAAATCTTTATTGGTAATCTCGGTAATTGATTCCACTTTATCATCATAAGTGATTTTGTGGAACATGACATTTGGATTCTTTACAAAATCAAGACTCCGATTGCTAAGGTCAAAAAGATGAAAGCCTCTAGGATCATTATAATCTTGCCAAGTAAGTTCATACGGGTTTCCAAGATAGTGAATACCGTCAGCTGAACTCCTATGATGATAGTGACCACTAAAAGTAAAATCGAACTTTCTAAATAACTCACGACTTAATCCTTCCTGGCTTGGCATGCCACGATACATGGCAAAACCGGCAATTTCAAAATGGCCCATACAGATTTGCGCATCTGTATTAGACATCTCAGAAATGGCATCATTATGGTTTTGAGGACAAATCCAAGGAATCATACAGATTGGATATTTTTCATTATTCAACCAAATTGTTTTTGGACTTGATATTACATTGATGTTACTATACTCTTGTAATAACAAATCAACCGAATTTACATCGTTGGTATTTTTAAAATAGGTATCATGGTTGCCAGCCAACATATGTACTTGAATACCTTTGGCATATAATTTATCAAAAAACATCTCTCTTGTGCGTTTAAGTGTAAAGAAGTTTACATACTTTCTACGGTCAAATGTATCACCCAAAATAAGAACAGTATCAATGCCATGTTTTTCGAGAGTTGGGAAAAAAGTATCACGATAAAATTTCTCATAATAATCTAAAAAATGAATTGAATCATTACGAGCACCAAAATGTTGATCGGTTATAATTGCTGTTTTCATTTATATAATACTTTCTATACCAAATTTTTCTTTTGCCACTTTATTAGTTTCTGGATGACCAGCACTTCGGCAATCAAATTGTCTACACGATCTTGGTCGATGGTCATAGATTGAACACTGGCCATCAATAAACATTGAACATCCTCCAGTAGGAGATTTTTTAAACATTGCCGCAAGTGGTCCAACATTAGGATTTTCCAAAATCATGTTTTTATCTGGTTGTATAAGACTTAGAGGATAACGGCCTGACGATACTTCTTCAGGAGTTAAAAATGGTGTTAATATTTCACAACATCTTGTACAGCTTCCACAAGGAACATCAGATATGGGAGCGCCGCTATCAATTGATGTTAAATTAATATTAATAATTTTATACTTATTTTCTTTCAATATCTTCTTCCTCACATTTTTCACCATACTGAATCTCTACAATTTTTAAAGGTTCATTTGAATTGTTTTGTAATTGGTGCCACACACCAATTGGTACATGTACAGTATTATGTTTATAGTATGTATTTTTTGATTTTGAACTAGGTCTTTGTTCGATGACGGTTGCTTCACCTTCAACAATATGCCAATGTTCATTTCTATATTGATGCTTTTGCATTGTTAAAGATTGACCAGGATCCACAATTAATTCCTTAACTTTTGTATTTGGTGTTTCATATAATACACGATAGAATCCCCAAGGTCTTTTTGTTTTAGGAGATTTCCATTCGTTCAATAAATTTGAAGAAGAATTTAGCTTGATTTGACCACCAACACCAAAAACAAATTCAACACCATCAACAGACATTTCTGGTATGTTGTCTTTAGTTCTATCACCGCCATTTGCAAATATGAATATAGTATTGTTATCACGCCATGTTTTCTTTACTGTATTCAATAGTCTAATTGCACTATCATCTGTGTCGTCAAAATTAACAACATAGTCAACAGATTTAAGTGCTTTTATTATTTTAGACCGGTCGTGCCAATTCATAAAGGCTTTGCCTTTTTTACGAATCAACCACTCATCACTATTAATACCAACAACAAGAATGTCGCCAAGGCTTTTGGCTTCATTCAAATAAGCAATATGGCCAGAATGTAGTGGATCAAATCCACCAGATACAACAATAATCTTTTTAGTTTCGGTTTGGTTTTCTGTGGTCAATGTTGTCATAATATTTAATTTCCAATATAGAATCTATGGGTTGTTTAATACCAAATACAGCCACTTCTTCAAATTTATCAAATTCTTTTGTCATAATATAATCTTCTAATAAGTAGGTTACCTTATACATTATATTCTCCTAAAATTATATGTTTACCGTTGGTGTATTAGGATCATTCTCATCGTAGAATTTAATTTCAAATAAACAATCTTTGTTTATTTTTTTGGCAAAGTCCAGTGACTCTCTATGAGTTTTAAACCATTTAAACAGTAAAACATCTTTTTTATCCAAAGCTGGATAATATGTAACTTTGTACATTATACTACTCTCCTAAAAATTTTTCAATACCTTTTGATTTCTTTACCACTTGTTTTTTGGCTTTCTTTGTTTTTTCATAAGTTTCTATAAATTCGGCTATGTTATCATATAGTTCGAACTGTTTGGTTGTACCATCTTCAAACTCCATCATTTCCATTTCATCTAAAATACCCATTTGTTCTGTAGCTTTATACTTTACATACGTTTGTTTCTTTTCTTTACCTATTCTTCGTAAAAAGGCAAAATAGATAATTTGTGTAAAGTAGGCAAAGGGGTTCTTTGATTTAGCTGGATCAAAGTTGTCAAAATACTGTAAACAATTTTCTATACCATCTGACATCATTTCATCACGGTAAGTATAGTTAATAAAATTAGGTTTATGGGATAGTCCTTCTGCTATTTTCATAAAGCACTCACCAATATAGTTTGGTATGGCAGGTTTAGGTTTCTTTTCCTTCTTGGCCTGTTTACAGGCCTCTTTGTAATCTACTAGTGCTTTTAAAAAATCTGCATTGTTTATATAATGTTTTTGTTTAGTTGTCATATTTGCCACATAATGTTATTGACATCCGCTTGACAGATGTGTATAGTCGAGTATGTCCTTGGTTAAAAGTATTAAAGGTCTAATGTAATAGATTACCGTCATGGTTTAAATCTTGAAAATGTTCTAAAGCTTCATCTATTTCTTCATCACTCATCTCTTGAACCATTTTTTTAGCTTTTAGTAAATCTTGTATTTTCTTTATTGTGTTCACATAATACTCACAAAAATCATCAGCAGGATCAATTACACAAAGTATATCTTGTTTTTCCAACACAGTTTCGTTTTTTTTAATTAATTGAATAGGCAACCAATGTTTCATCACAAGGCCAAGTTCTCGACCTTGAAATTCTAAATCAACACACATTGGTTCACTAATGTCATATGCATTCATGCCGTTGGCAGTTAATTGCCCAACAATATCTTCACCATTCTTTAACCTGACTATTTTTATATTGTTCATTTTTTTAGTCCTATTTTGTATATTTTGAATGGGAACCTCTCCTCATTATATATCTTAGTTCTTTCCAAAAAATGTTTCAATGTATAATTCATATGTTTTTTATATCTAAGGTCATCTGCTATGTCGTATAATGTGGCTATTTCTTTGCCATCACTCTGTCGTAAGCCTCGTCCAATGCTTTGCAAAGTGCGTATACTCGATTTTGTTGGCATCGCAAATATAATGTTATGCAAATTCCTAATATTAATACCAGTGCTAAAAGTCCCAAAAGAAGCCACAATAATAGCATCGTTTTCTATCTCCATAATTTTTCGTATTTCCTCACGGTCAGTAGTTTCAGTACCACCATAAATGAAGAACACTTTTCTATTACTAATGTTTTTGGTGTTCTTTATCATATCATACAGGATACGACCATGTTTGTCAACCATTTGAAAAAGTATAAGAGTATTTTTGCCTAAGCTAACTGCAAGATTCTTAATAAATTTATTTCTTGATTCATGTGAAATGAGATATTCAATTTCTTCTTGGTATGTTTTATCTTTTGCCTTTAAGCATTCATCATCGGTATGTTTTAAAACTAAACATTTAATTTCAAAATTTGAGAGTTGTTGTTTATCAATTAATTCTTTTGTACTAATAACTTTTTTGACCGTACCAAATAAACCCTCTAATACCAGTTTGTGTGTTTTGGTACCATCTAAAGTTCCTGTAAGTCCAATACGATATTTGGCATTAACACAAGATGTCAATATAGTTGTTAATGATTGTGCTTTAAACAGATGTGCCTCATCACCAATGATATAATCAAACTGATGAAAGTATTCTTTTGGAAGTTTATACAAAGATTGCCATGTAGAAATGGTAAGTGGTTTGTCGGTGTCTTTTTCTTTACCTTGGTAAATACGATGCACCTCGGTCATTTCACCATTGTTATAATCACCAAAGTCGGAGTATAATTGTTCAACCAAAGATGTGGTAGGAACAATAATAAGACCTTTGAGATTTTGATATTGGTGTAATTGACGGAAGATTAGATAGATGATAAGAGATTTGCCAGATGCCGTTGGAGAAACCAACAACGCTCGGCGTTTTTGCATGGCATGAATATAAGCATCTAATTGGTGTTCTCGTATTTCAATTGGTTCACCCCGAGCGTGGATATTCAAATCTCCTATGAATTTCTTCGCATGATATACCGAGTATTCATCTTCGATATCAGGCCTTGGATCACCATAATCAAATGTGTAACTTCTTTCATTACAAAATGATTCAATATATGGCAATAAACCAAGATAGATTTGATTCGTTTGTAAATTAAACATACGAATTTTTCCATCCCAAATTCTATTACGATAAGCTGGAACAAATTGATAACCTGGAACAAAAAAAGTAAAGTATTCAGATAACTCTTTTGTAATGTGTTTCTCACAAGTTACCTTGGCATATACCTCATCTTTTTTTATTATGGTTATATCACTCATTCTTTTTCATCAAACTTATAGAACCATGAATCAGGTGTACCAACACTCCACTTGGATATATTTTCTACTGAATACACTTCTGTTGGTATTTTAAAATCAGGTGTTTTAACTACAGGTGGTACCATTGACACATCATACCACAGGCAACGATTGTTTGGTTGACAGGCGAACTGGCCATTGTCTAGTTGAATAAAGTTATATGACTTATGTTCTTGCACACCTTCTGAAAAACTGGTGTCAATACGATTAAAATCTGGTGCCGCAAAATCAATTGTAAAAAGGTATTTACCAAAATAAAATGCTCGGTCTTTACCAAAGTATTTTACTTTGAGGCCTCGTAGATTTGATTTTTCAATTACTGCCATATCATATGATAGACAATCCCATATTTGTAGATTGTCTAACGGCAGATATTCCTCTACAGGTTTCCAAACATATGCAGAGATTGGTAGTTTATCAAACAATGCACCATAATCGGTTAACATACATTCAATACGAAATGCCTGACCTTTGATGGCCTTGGCAGTAATCCATACACAAGGTTCTAATTCACCATGACCTTTTTCATGGTTATAAAGAAACTCTTTACGGACAAAACATTTAATGGGAGGTATGTTTGCAACTAAAAAGGACATTATTGACCACCTATGAATTTTTCCCAAGAGATGAAATCTCTTAGTTGCCAAGTTCTTTGTTTCAATTCATTCATAATAGATTCGATGACCGATACACATTCTTCGTGGTATACTTTCTTCTCTAACATTTTAATTAAATCCATGTCACCCTCTAAGTAAGCATTGATATCAGATTTTAAAACAAACGCAAAGGGTGACCATCCATGCGCATCCAATTCTTCTTGGTCCATACGACCAGAGTAGTAATCAATCTTTATTTTACGCATACGGAGATAGTCAAAATGTGCCTTCTTAGAGGCAATCTTGTGTTTGGTAAGTATGGAGAGATATTGATTGTGTAGTTTTGGAATCTTTAACAGTTCTTTACCAGGTTCCGTTTGGTCAATTTCTGTATCTTTTTCCCACAACTTTAATATTTGTTCTAGATTTTCCATAATATATTCAATGATATAACAACAATTCTACATCATAACACAAACTATGTTATCGTGTCAAGCCGTAATTGGTACAAATTTAAAACTTTCATACACAAAAGTAACATCAGCGGTTACTATATCATCCGCAGATAATTTTGTATCAAATATAACGTCTGATAGAGAAACAGGAAACATATTGATAAACTCTACACGTAAAATAGGGTTGTTTAAAGAGGAGAGTATGGTTAATGTAGCATCAGAATATTCTTTCTTCTGTTGCCTTTTATAATTGTTTTGTATCTCAGTTTTTAAATTTCTATCATCTGTACCTTCAGGAGAAGCAAAAGAAAGAAACCAATTATACATTTGTTGCCATGTTTTTAATTCTTCATCAACAATAAATTCAATATTAAAATTGTTGTAGGCAATCTTATTACCAGGTGCATATACATCTAACGATGGAAAATTGATTGGGGCCTGTCCTACACTCACCCCTGGTAAATTTACTGACTGGCAGAAGTATTGTGTCGAACCTATCCGATCAAAAGTTATGAGATACTTTGATGGTTGTAATAGATTGGTGTTTTGGGGGGTTCTAGTTAGTACGTTCATACGTTTATTTAGGTCATAAAAAAAGAGACCTCCGTGTAGGAGGTCTCTCTAAAGGTCACTCTTATTGGTGACTTTTTAAAGTGCCTTGCGGCGACTATTACATCAAATTAGCTACCTTGAATATACGATAGTATACGTTTGTTCTTGGTGTAATCTGGTTTGTGCCAGCACCATTTGCCAAAGCGCCTTTAGCAAATGGGTTAGCTACCATGCCGTAACGAGTTTTGAAACCAATCTTAGGTTGGAATGTAAACTGGTCAACTGCACGAACCATTTGGAGAGGAACGTATGGGCAATAGAACAAACCTGCGTCATAAGGTGATGTACCTTTGTAACCAATTGTAACCAATTCTTGGTTGCTTGTGTAACCGCCAAAATATGGGTCAATGTATACTTTGATACGACCATGAAGCAGACCAGCAAATGTATTGCCTGTGTCATCTACTTGCAAATCAGCAGACAAAGCAGGAGTATATTGCAATACACCAGCCATTGCCATAGCGGAAGCAACGTCAGAAGAAACGATCAACACATTACCTTTGCCTCTACGAGTCTGCTTAGCAATAACGTTTGCATCACGCTCGATTTGGAAAATCAAGCCTTTGAAACGCTCAACAGACCAACGACCGTTGGAGTCTGTATCTAAGTCAAATGTACCAGCAGTTGTTGTACCGTATTGTGCACCTGTTACAGCGGACAAATAAATGGTACGAATAACTTCACGGTTGATCTCAGCAAGAATTTCTGTGGACAGAATGTTTGACAATTCTGTTTCAGCATCAAGACCATGGATTGCTTTCAAGTCTTGTGCGAGTTCTAAAGAGTACTCGGCTTTCAAAGCACGGCTTTGAGCAGTTACAGTAACTTTCTCAATGCTAAATGCCATTTGGCCAAATACGCTGTCAGAGTCAGCGCCAAGATTTTCAGCTGTCGATGTAGACATGCCAATACCAGTTGTGAAGGCATTAGCTGTAAAGCTTGCTACAGGGTTTGTTGCGATATCATTATCAGGTGTTGTTGTGCCACGGAAACCGTAGGGATTAGCACCAGATGAAGCACCAGTGAATACTGTGTTGGCTTCGTTGAAGAATGCCTCAGTACCAGTTTGGTTTGTATAACGAGCACGCATTGCAAAAATCAAACCTGTAGGACCTGTCATTGGTTGAACACCAGCAACGTCATAAGCGATAAGATTTGGCAAAGAACGGCGAACCAAGCTAATCAAAATAGGATCAAAATTGCTGATACCAGAACCGGTAACGTTGGTAGGACCACCTGTACCGTATGCTGTTTCATTCAATACTTGAGCATCTTGTGACATAGCTTGTTGTTGGTTTTCCAAAACAAGAGCTGTAACAGCACGCTTGTATGGGTCTTTAATGGCTTCAAGTTCTGGATGTTCCAAAACAGGATTCCATTTCTTTTGTAGTTCTTCAGTCATATACATTTTTTGTTTTCCTTTTTTTGTATATTAGTTGTTATTTGTTTACAGTTTGTGAAATTGCTTTCGAGTAAACTTCCATTAAAGGATCGGAAGATTTTGCAACCTTCTTTTCTTCTTCAATTTGGACTTCATCATCCAAAGCAGAACTATCAGCAGAAACTACTGGATTTTTGAAATAAGATTCTTTCAATGTTTCCATTTTTTCTGTAAATTCATCCTCAGTAGTAAACTCAATACTCTCTGCGAGTGATTTCATTTTCTCTACTTGGGTCTGCGTTAGGCCTTCACACGCTGCGTAAATAGCCTCAAACTTTTTGTGCTCATTGAGTTCTTTTTTCAACTCAATAGCAGATTTGATTTGCTCATTGTAAGCTTCTTCAAGTTCTTCAACCTTAGCAGTAAGCTCTTCAACAACATCCACTTTTTCTTCTGGAATGTCAATGTAATGATCTTCAAACAAATCTTTTAAACCGGAAATAAAATCTTCAACGATTTCGGCACGGAGACCTTTTTCGATGGCAATTTCATTATCTTTAACCCATTCTTCAACCATGTAATTGAGGTAATCATCAACTTTGGTGGCCATTTCTTCTTTAATTTCTTCAATGGCGGCTTCGAATTGTTCTGTTAAAGCTTCTTCTGCTTCAGCAATAACTTCTTCAGCACGAGCAATAACTGCTGCTTCAAAAATTGTTGTTGCCTTAGCAATAAATTCTTCAGAAAGATTTTCGCCAGAAATTAAAGCATCAATATCTTCCTTCATTTTTTCTTTTTTGATCATTTTTTTAATCATGGCTTTATCTTCTTTCTCATCTTCGTGGCCTTCTTTTTCTGCTTCAGCGATAACTTCGTCATCATCTTCTGTTTCTTCGTATTGCTGAACACCAACAGAACCTTTATTTAAAGGCATTTGATTTTTGCCAGTTTTGCCTTCTGGATGCTCAACAGAACCTTGCTCAGCAGGTTGACCTTTGAGTTTTTTGGCTGGCTCAGAACCTACAGGAGGTGTTGCACCAGGAGGAGTTGCTGTAGGCGCTCCTTTGTATGCATCTGGACCAGAATCCGTTGTTTTGGTAACTTGTGTACCTATGTCACCAACTTCTTTGGTACCATAAGCTACATCACCAGCTAGTTTTTGTGGTTTATCTTGGCCAGATTTTTTGCTTGATACTGTACCAGCAAGAATCTCTTTAGCGGCTTCGGACAGATTAAATTTTCCCATTTTGAAAATCTCCTTGATTTATATTGGATATTTATATTTAAAGTTTTTTTACGAGTGATTCCCAAATGCGTAGACTCACTTCTTCAATTTCTCTTTGAGAGGCTTTTTTAATGGCCTGCTTTGCTTCAGAGAATTGTTGTTCGGTCCATACACCGTTGACTAACACCCACTCTTTGCCTTCCATAATACCATGTACGAAAGCATTTGGAGCAGAAGGGTCTGCTACAATATCCGCCGCTGTGGCTAGATGAAAATCATCTTGAACTATGTTAACACCATTAACATTTTTAAGAGAACCCATACCACGAGAAGATACTCCAATTTGAGCTCCTCCTTCGATCAGGCTCTTAACAATGTTACCCATAGGGGTGTCAAGAATCTTTGCTTTGCCTATCCAATCATTACCTTCTTGACGGAGACCCACAACCATGTGTGAAACTCTGTCGAGATTAATGGATGGAGTGTCTGGATGACCCAGCTCACCAAAGGCACGGTTTTTATTAATATATTGTTCTGTATATCTTTGTACTTCTTTGGCCATGGTCTCTTTGAGATATTTACGGCCATTTCGGTTTACCACTTCGGCTTGAAGAAATGGACCCTCGATAAACAAAGTTTTCTTGCCGTCTTTATCTTCAGCAAGATATTGTAATGTTTCGGTGACTTCTGTAATTAACTTCATTATAGTCCCATTGCCTTTCGTTTTCTTAAAGATATTTGCCGTTTTCTTAACGACTGCCTTAATTTACTTTTTCGTTTAAACTTAGAACGCCTGGCCGCCATTGATCTGCGCCTACGCTCTTGTGGTGACATTCTTATTAAACGACCACCACGAATTGTATAACCTGATACCGCTGACTTCTTAACCCTTCGTTGTATCTTTCCTTTACGAAATCGTACACGAACAAGGCTTGTTCTTCCTATTTTTTGTATATTACCTTCGGCTATTTCATTAGCCAAGCGTTCCTGAATTTGGTTAAATTTTTCATTAATCAATTCTTCAATACGGTTATCTAATAATTCTTTCGCCTCTATTAAATTACCAGATAATAATTTGGTAACAAAATCTTTCATTATGGATCTATAGAATAGTTGCCATAATTGAATGCAGCAGGATCATTAAACTGACCACGCTGGTAATATTCATTCTCTTTACGCAACTCTATAACCATTGTATAACTATCATTGGCAACCATACCACGAGTTATAATACCAATATCCCCGTTGCACCCTGCTGTACCTCTTGCATTGTTTGGTATTGTTGTCCAATTTCCCATACCATCGTATTCTCCGTTACCATTCATAATTATTAATGGTATGTTGGTGTTTGCTTTCCAATACAATTGAACATCACCCTCTGATCCACAGTCATACCACAAACGATTTAGTGCTAATCCGTAATACGGTAATGATGAACCACCAGAACTTAACAATCCAGGTACACCGTTTGCATTTAATGCACCATATAATGAATTCGCTTGTATGCGAGAAGCATTTGATTCTTGTCCGGAACCATCAAAAGAAGCTGTAAGCTTAACAACAACGTGTTCGGTTGTATCTTTAATTACTTGATATGTAAATGAGTTTGCCATTTTTTATTCCTGTTTAAATTCTTCTGGTATAGAAGCGGACCATGTCATCGCTTCATATGGTATGGTTACATATTTATTAATTTTATCCACATAATATAATGCAACCTTTTGACCATTAGGAAACAACCTAATGGATTGTCGTTTCATTATTAAAATATTTGGCGGATCTTGTTCGGCCTTATTCTTTTTTTCACAGAGGGTATAAAATTCTTTAAGTGTTTTCACTCTCTATTTCCTGTTCTTCTGGTTGTTCCTCTGAAGGTTCAACCGCCATATCTTGTGCCGTGGCCAAAGGATCTTCTGCCGGCTTTAATATGTTTTGTGCAATTTGTTGCTTTTGAGCATCCAAATGTGCCATTACTCTATTTTGTATATCACTATAAAGTACATCACGCATATCTTTTGCATTGTCATCAAAAGCGTAATCAATAATTGCTCTTGTATTTTCCATTATTTTCTCCATTCAAAATATTTATAGTATTTGTTTTAATTTACCAAATGTTCCGGTAGACTCTTTAACTTTAGAAGCCGCTTTTGCTTGTTGTAATGCTTGGTCTGATGCTTGTTGTTGCATATCCATTTGATGTTCTTGGTCATCCGGATTTTGTGGTTGAGCAGGTACTTGTGACATCATGGTTTGTTGTGCTACGTCATTCATAACACCAACAGGCAATCCAAGACCAGCTTCTTTCTCTTTCTCAATTTCTTCTTGCATGCGCTTAATATCATCATCATTTAAACGTAATACATTTCGTTGTATCCATGCCTGAGAAAAATACCGACCAGTATAAGGATCAACAGAACCCAACAACTGTAATCTGTTGGTCATTAACTCTGCTTCTTTTAATTCACTAAAGTTATTATCTTTAATAAAATCATAATGAATGTTTTCTTTAAACAAAGACCATTCTTCATTGGTACAAATACCTTTTAATACACATTGTACACGTAAAGCTTGGTCAAAAATATCTGAAAATTTATTACGAACTCTATCAACAAATTTAGCAAACTTTAATTCATCTCGTGTAACTTCTGCAACTCGACCAATCGAAAAACCTTGATTAGATTCTAAACGAGAAATAGGTACACTTAAAGAATTATATAATTTCTTTTGAAAATATTTTACATCTTCTAACTCACCTAAGTTTTGACCACCCGGCAATGTAGTAATCTCTGTGCCTTTACCACCTTCACGGCGTGGCAACCAAAAATCTTCCATCATTGATAAGAACTTACGGTCATCACGAACTTCACCTGTGTTGGCATCATACACAAGTTTGTTTTTATACTTGACCATAATATCACGGAGATATTGTTCCGCTTTTAACTTAGGTAAATTGCCTACGTCAATATAAAATATACGGCGTTCTGGTGCTCGTGAGATACGATAGATAACTGTCGCATCTTCAATCATTCTTAACTGATTGAGTGGTTTAATTGCCTTGTGTAGATAAGATAACACCACAGCACGGCGAGAATCCATTAAACCAGAAACAACAGAGATAATAGAATCAGTTGTAATTCGTACACCAACAGGGCCATAATTAGTAGAACTACCGGTAACCACTTTGTCGTTGTAAATATAATACTCATTAGCCACATTTACAACTTCTGCACCAGTTTTATCATCTTTTTGTTTTTTTAATTCACGAACTTTTCTCAATTTGCGTGGGTCAATGTATCGTAATTCTTTGATACCAGCAACTGGATTTTCTTTATCAATAATTACGTTATAAAATAATCTACCATCAATATAATACCGGCGGAAAATATCTGAAGCCATATTATTATAATTTAATATTCTTAAAATATTTTGAAATTCTTCTTTGATGGCCTTTTTAATTTTTTCTGGCTGGTTTAAATTATCCAAAACAATATTGGTAACTTGACCGTCATCATCTTTTACAATAGCTTCGTTCACAATATCATCAATAGCCGATTCTATTTCTGGTTGCATAGCCATTTCTCTGTAACGAGAAATTAATTCTACTTCATTTTTTGCTGTACCATCCAGATCAACATAAGTTCCATAGTAAGCGGCCGATTGTATAGTTAATGCACCATCTTCATTAGCCGGTGACGTAAAAGATTGTTGCGCCGATTGATCGCTCTCGGCTTTATCCCGTGCGATTGTGAAACCAAAAAGAGAGAATTTATTAGCTGCCATATTATTTACTTTTCCAATTCAATTAAACATAAATGGGGTAAATTACCCCATATAAAAAACATATTAAGAAGTAGTATTTGATTCCCAATATTGAAATGCAAATGTTGCTGCATATTCTTCAATAGAATCATTTGAACCCCAATCTAAATCAATTGGAGCCACATCTACAGGGAACAAACCAACAAATTTATATTTCTTTAGCTCTTGTCCGGCTTTACCGTATTGAGTAACTTCAGCATCAACTGAATAGTTTGCAGGATTTACAGCACCTGCATTTCTTACGTTTGACACATGACTATTAATTGAATTCATCCACGACTCTAATGCATTGCGGATTAAAAAATCTTCATCATTAATAATTTGTAATGTCCAATCGGTAAATGTTCTATTACCAGCAAACTTTAATTCACGTCCAAAATAATACAACGGAAAGCTGTTAACTGTTGAACCTGGTAACTGTGCTGTTTTTGCCATAAATGTTGTTTTTTGTCCAACAACAAGAGCATTTGATACTATTGTTGGGAATGTCAGAGAGACCTTAAATAGATTAGGACGAGCACCGTCACCAATCATATTTGCTCTAAATTCTGCTACATTGAATGCCATTTAATTTCTCCTATTATTCTTAGTATTTATTAGACAGCACCAACAACTGTTGTGAAGTCAACACCAGTTCCAACGGCAATAAAATTCAATTGGATGAAATTGACTGAACGAGCAGGTTTGATGTAAATATCACCAACAAATTGATTTGAATCAATTACTTGTGGTGTATTATTTGTGGTGTCACAAACAACTTTAAAATCCGTAATACCACGGCGACCTTGTACATCTCGTAAAAATGGAGTTACCAATGAAACAAATTGTGAACGAGTAAATTCGTCATTAAATTCAAACAATGAATACTTGGCTGCTTCTGCAATTGCTTTTTCTAAAACAATAAACAATCTACGAACATTAATACGGTCAAATGCAGATGGTTTAGATTGTAGTGTTTTGTCACCAAATAAAATAATACCTTGTCCTGGGAACGAAACAACAGGATTTACACCAACTGAATAAATAGTATCTCTTTGAGTTTTATTTGGATTCCATGCTAGTTTTATTGCATTTTTAACTTGACCACGATTTAAACCTGCTGGAGAATACCAAGGATCACGAACAGTATCAGTATTAACACAAAGACCAGCCACATCACCATTCAATGGAACGTAACGATACTTGTTATTATACTTGTCATACATGTATTTGTAACCACTATCAGCAACAACATAAGAACTGGAACGGTCTAAGGATGTTAACCAAGTTATAATTCCACTAACTTGATTGGTACTAACAGTATCAACAGCTGAAGTTGGCGGTGAAATAAAAGCAATACAATCTTTACGAGAGTTGACAACATTATCGATTACGTATTGTTGAACTAATGTGTTTGCTTCTCCTGTTATAACTAAAGAAATATTGGTGTCTTCTTTATTTGCAAACAAATCATATCCAAGTTGTAAATCTCCGTTTGTTGGAACGGCATCACTACCACCACTTAAAGAAATTTGTTGATTTGTTGTTAGATTTGCAAAAGTTGTATTTGCAGCTGTTGTACCCCAAGTTGTAAATGTTGAACTATAACTTGGTGGATCAATAGCGTAAATATAACGTGAGTTGTTAAAAATTACATTTTTATAATAGTTGCTGGATCCATTAATCGAAGCATCAACCGCTTTTGATACAAATGGATAAGTTTCTAATACTGTTCCTTGAGTTCCAGTAAATTTACCATCAGCATCAACTACAATAATATGCATTTCATCATTCGAACCGCCAACAGATGAGGCATAATCAGAAGTTCCTGGAGCACTTGTAAAATATGATTTATACGTCCAGCTGGTAAATAAAGATGTGTTGGCACAAACATGAACATCTAACGAATTACCTAAAGATCCAGGATAACGACCAATAAATGATCCGTAAAAATTACCATTGTTGATATTCAAATATGTAAATTGAAATGTGTTTTCGTTTGGAATTTGCCAAGCGGTGTTTGATGTAGCGTTATTTGCACCACTTTGTAGTGCTCGAACAACACTTAAATTATTTCCGTAAGATAAAAAACTAGATGCAGTAAAAAAATCTGTAGCGGTAGTGTCGGTTGGTGCACCAAATACTTGTTTTAAAGTTGCCTCATTATCGACAAGAGTAATTTCTTTTGCTGGGCCCCACATAAAGTGTCCAACAAAAGCACCGGCCGTAGTTAGAACCGAAGGAACGACTGTAGTTAAGTCTATTTCGGAAACATTTACGCCTGGAGAGATTTGAAACGCCATTTTATTCTCCTTAATATGATGTTAATCTGGCAGTTATGATACCATAGCAATATTTATCAATCATAGGATTTATAGATCCTTGAACCATTTGGTGGTATAATTTGCATAAGTGTCGCCTCCATTAGCAACTTCCCATAAATCTCCACCTTCAATCATAAAATCTGGTTTTGTACCATCATCAATAATAGGTTCAGGTAGAACCTCTTCATCAATCTGATTCATATTTTCCAATTGAATCTGTTTTCTTAAATCATGGTTAACTATTTCTCTGAAGTATTTTTGAGTGGCAGCCCAAGCAAAAATAACCAAAGTCATCACATTGTCATCATTGGCACCATCGGCTGCAGCAAAAGAGGTCTTATATTGTTCAAAAGTGGTTAACTCTGAGTAGGTATCAAAGTCATTAATTAATAACTTATCACCTTCAATCAAAGTTTTTAAGTTGGAACAACCAATTTGTTTTACCTGTGGTGACATTTTAAGTCCCATCTGTACACCTCTGGCGAAACCAGCAGATAATTGTTGTGGTTTTTTGTTACCAGTAAACACTTTTAACAAGTTTTCATACTCAAGGTCTTGGTGTAATATGTCCGCCACCTGTGGATTGTTATTAATTTCTACCAATACATAGGCATCATTGTACAGTTTGGCTGCATTATATATTACCGTTGGAAACAATAGTGGTGATATTGAAGAACTATTGTAGGTGGCTACCTGTTTGTATGGTGTTGTTGATATATCTATTATTGAGAATGCCGAGGAGTCCAAATTTTTACCTTCGGATACATCCACACAAATACAATACAGGTGGTCTGAGTTGTGTTCAGTGCCTTCTTTAATTGGATTTTCATAAATTTTCATCTTATCGTGGTCGGCAATTGGATTGATATATCTCAATTGTTGTAGTTTGTAACCAGAAATAAGGGTGTTGGACGAACCTAAGAATTCGGTTTCAAACTCCTGTGAGAATTGCCGTTCTGAGGTATTACGAATTGTTTCTTCTTTCCAAACATCATCACGACCTGGCACCATTGACCAATGAATCTGAAAGTTTTTATAGTTGTTTCGGCCTTCAATTGAATCCATCCATAGTTTATAGAATAGATTCATACCATTTGGTGTAGAAACAATAATAATCTTTGAGGACTTACCAGATGAGATTACCGGATAAACGGAGTTAAAGAACTCATTGGCAATGTTGTTTGGTACGAAAGCGAATTCGTCTAAGAATACAATGTTAAACGAACCCCCTCGGATCGCTGAGGAACTGGTGGAGGCCGCAATAACCTTAGACCCGTTCTCTAGTTCTACGTTACCCTTGTTCCATGTCACCACGCCTTGTTGGAGCCATTGTGGTAAATTTTCATATGCCAGTTGATATTTGGACAAAATATCACGAGCCAGAGAACCTTTGTTTGCCAGAACGGCTACGTTTTGTGAATCGGTAAAAATGGTTGCCCACAAAAGATAACCCACGGTAGTGGTAGTTTTACCAACTTGACGAGGACATTTGGTGATGACGAAACGATTATCTTTAAATAAATTTAACATTTCTTCTTGAAATGGCCACATATCAAAATTGATTAGACCTTGGTCCACGTTAACAATTTTAATATATTTTCTACAAAAATGTATTGGATCTTTAGAACATTTTATGTATTCTTGTACTTGTTCTTCCGTATATTCGTGTTCGACACCAACTTTTTTTAATAACGGATTGTCACGATAAGAATCTTTATTTTGTATGGACATTACTCTTTACCTTTAATGAGTTTATTCAACTCAGCGGTAGAACCAATAAAAATGGCTTTGTCTATATTAGTACCAGCATTTTTCTTTTTATCCTCATCCATCTCACGCATTTGTTTTTGTATTGCCAACAACTCTTTATTGGCATCTACCACATTTTTGAGTAGTGTGCCATATACTTCAAAAGCACGGGGATGTTGTCCTGCTTTAGCAATATTAAGTATTTCGTGCATTGCTTCTTGGCCTTGGTCAATAAGGCCTTGAAGGTTTTCTCTTGATTGTTGGTATGCATCCGTGAGGTCCTGTTTTAAATCAGGTTCGTTGTAATGTGCTTGCAGTGCCGGAAGTTTTTCTTTCTTTTCTTCTGGTATAGGTGCAATGTCAAAAACATCGGCCAAAGTTTTATTCAAATCGTTCATAGTATTTTGCTTTTAATTAGCCCCAAGTGCCGCCAGTAAAATTTATAAAACGCCAAATGTTATTAGCTCCGTTTGTGTAATTTTCCACACAACGATATAATTTATCATCATCAATTGCAATAAATCCGGCTTTATCACCTGGATCACCTTTAGATGTTAAAGGGATTGGTGTATGCCATTGTAATATAACACCATCAACAGAAAAAAGGCCTGTAACTGTTAAATTGTTTGAAGTGATTGTGTTACTTGAAACAATGTTTGAAGAAGTTATTGTATTGGTTACAATCAAATTGCCAGCAACAGTACCACCTGTGGTTGATAATTTTGTGTTCAATGTATTTGATGCTGCAAGTGACCTGCCGCCAACAGTTACACCATCATGAATTGTTAGTGTATTATTAGTGGTGTCAATAATTAATTCACCATTGGCACCAGTTGTATTGGCTAATGTTTCTGAACCGTATCGTTTAAATTGTAGTGTACGTGGCATTTTGTTTACCTTTACTGTAAATCTGTTGTTTTCTGTTGTTGTATATGTAGGTCATCTTCTCCAACCTGAAGCATGGCATCACCAGCAAAATTATCTGGTAACTCACCACTTACGATATTTGGAAACTCTGATATCTCCGAATTAATAATATGTGGTGTATTGACATTTGCATCGGTTGGAGATGGCGTAACGTTAATTCTTGCAAGTGTTTCTGGTGTTGGACTGTAAGAAGCAAATGTGTAATTTGTACTTGAACTGGTTGATCGAATAGGTATACTCGAAACAAAATTTCCATTAATGTTTGTTAGGTGTAATGTATTATTGTTCCAGATTATAACTTTTCCGGTGGCAGTTGCTGTGCCGGCTGAGTATCCTTGATATACAATTTCACCTACTTGGTAATTTCCAAAACCAGAATTTGCATTCATATTAAAGAGAACAACATCCTCTGGTCCAATTTTGTTTAAAACGGATGTAATTGAATGTGTAATCAAACCACTAGATGAATCATTAATCTTACCAAATATAAATCCTTTGACCGTAAAGTTTAGTGTCCAAATAATGTTTCTGGTACCTCTAGAATAATCACCTTCATAATCTATATCTTGTGAAGTTGAATTTAAAATTATTGGAACTTCTTTAACAATACCCATTTCAGGTATTAAATTTAATTTGATTGTATAATCTGGTGTAAAGTAAGGAAGAATATGTTCGATAATTTGCGTACCATCTTCAATGTTTCTTACATAAATGTAAAGGTTAAAATCAAAATTATATGGTACAGGATTATATTGTGATACTAAACCAGTATTTGTTTGTGCAAAATTTTTAAAATTGGTGTTTAATTTTCTAGAAGCATCGTATGTAAAACCGGTCATTTCAAATGACATTCTTGGTAGTGTTACTTGAACCTTTTTGTTTAATAGTGGATCTTCTTCGTTACGAAAAACATATAACTCTTTTGGTCCGTAAATAATAGGAACAATTAATCGTTCTGCTTCAGTCAAATTAGGATTGTAACGAACCAAAGTAATGTCATTAAACATATTACCAAAACCAATAACCAGTTTTCGTATGATTCGATTATAAAAAGTATTGGCCATTATATACTTCCAAACGGATTGGTTTCAGAAAAATCAATAATAGAATTGGCTTGATTTTCGATAATGTAGTTATCACTTGATTCATCTCTGTTGTTATCTTTTAATGGATCAAAATTGGCCAAAAGATAACTAGCATTACTTGATGCACCAATAATATTTCTGTTAGGTACAAATTCACCAGCAATATTAGTAACGTTTAGTGTATTGGCTTTTTTGTTCCATTCTTGTACCACAGCAACCACGGTTGCATTGGCTTCTGTACTATCAAGTGCTTGATAAACAATTTCTTTATTTTGATATGTACCTGTACCGGTAGCAACATTGAGTTGAATGGTGTAAGAAGAAAATGTTCCAGCATCATCAATCTCTTGAACACCTGTGCTAATAAGCTCATGTGAGAATTTAAATTTCTCTAATTGTAATTCATAGAAATATGGCACACGTCTACCTAATGTATGAAAATCTTTATCTTGATCTGCAAATTTAATTTCATACAATTCACCTGTACCATTTAAAAAAGGAACATAAATTAAATCACCTTCACGAGGTCTTTGAAATACATTTTGTGGAACTCGTTGAGAAAATGACCTTTTAGAAACAATCACATTAACATTGTTTTTAATTTCTAAACCAAATTTAGAAAAGAATTCTTTTTCACCATCATAATCTAATGAATTGGAAAGATAGAGTTCTAATGGAAATGCTGATTGAAATTTTTTAACTGGATCTTCACCAAACAATAAATCACGAGCAATATCGTTATCGTTTGGTAGATAATAACCATCAAAGCCCATAATTTTTATGGACTCAACAATTAGATCCTCTAAAACTCGTTGTTCGGCTACAGAGTTATAGTTGTTAAAATAAACTGAAGTTGCCATGTTAATTCATAAACCATTCTAATGGTGCACCATATTCGTTTTGCATTTCGGTTTCTAATTTTTCAATTTCACCAACGGCTTCTTCATAGATTTTATCGCCGTTTAGTGTTACGCCACCAGGCAACTGTAGATTATTAAATTTCTTTAAATTATTACCCCATGTTCTTTTGATTAACGCCGTAGTATATTCTTTCATCCAACGGTCATTCCAAACTCTGTTGTAAACAGTAGGGTCAATATTAGCATAACATTCAGCAACAACAATTTTGGGTGCCTGTGATGCTCCCCATGCCCAATCAATGTACAGTTTTTGCATATGACGTTGAAAACGAATTGGTACTTCACCCGAAAACATAAGTTCTAATGAACGTAGATGTTGTAGTGTTAATGTATAGTTAACATATGATGCAGAGGTAAAATCATAGAGTTCATTTAATCGTAATTGATATCTTAGGTCAAACATACTAATGGACGCTTGAGAATCTTGAATAGGGAATATACGAGAGATACCAACAATATCTAATTTATTATTGGAACTATCTTGAACATTACTTAAATCAATGTATTTTTGGTCAATATCACTTTGAGTTATTGCTTTGACATAATAAAATTTTTGAAGTCCATCAAAATGGTAATCTTGCCAGTATTGAAGGGCATCATCAATTCGATCTTCGATTTGATCCTCATCCACGTTAATATCAATGACGGGAAAACCTAATCTACGTAGGCAATAATCTTTAAATGTTTGTCTATCTGTTACAGCCGGCATAATAATCTCCTATATTAAGGTATTTATACCTTGCTGGTCAATAGCCATTTTTAGAATTCGATAGGTTTTTATTGTTTTATTCTCTAATCGCAGAATTAATTAAAATTAAATATTAGATATAGCCAAACTATGAAACCGGCCAGCACTTACTGTAGTCCATTTGGTCGCTGATCCTATTTGTGTTGGACTGGATCTATTTGCCACATTAAGACCTCCATCACCTGTGCCTAATTGATAATATTGGTTATCTCCCCACAACCATAAGGTACCATTGGTTTTAATGGCCATCATAAAATTTTGCTGGCCCGCACTTATTCGACTCCAATCGGTTGCTGATCCTACTTGGGTTGGCGAGTTTGTTTCACCGGATAAACCGGCACTAACACGACCTGATACACCTCTTGTTTGCCTGCCCCATGTCCATAGAGTACCGTTTGTTTTGATAGCTGCCATTGCAGCATATCGAGTACCAACTACCATGCTCCAATTTGTATCTGCTCCTACTTGTACTGGACTTGATCTATAAATTGAGTCACCAATTCCTAATCGACCATAATGACCCCTGCCCCACAACCATAAGGTACCATCTGTTTTGATAGCTCCAATCGTTCCAATAGCAAGTTTGCTCCAATTTGTATTCGTTCCTACCTGTACTGGACTGGATCTATAAACTTTATCATTGAGTCCTAATATGCCGTATTCGTTATCTCCCCATGCCCATAGTGTGCCATCAGTTTTGATTGCAAACGCTGCCTCAAGGTCCAACCCTGTGAATGTTACACTTTGCCAATTAGTATTTGTTCCCACCTGTTGTGGAAAGTTTTGATTACTTGTACCATTAAGGCCTAATTGACCCCTATTATTATATCCCCAAGTCCACAATGTACCATCGGTTTTGATGGCTGCAGCAGAATACCCCCTGCCATCCACCAGCGACCAATTGTTCGCTGATCCTATTTGTATTGGACTGTCAACGGCATTTGCACCTCCTGATTCACCCAACACATTTTTTCCCCATGTCCATAAGGTGCCATCGGTTTTAATACCTTTACTTGACCCGGACCCGGCAGATATTTTGGACCATGTTTCTGATCCATTTTTTTGCGGAGTAGCTGCGTGTCCATTGATCACACCCGTTGGCTGGCTACCTGCAGTCCCCACAGCGCCCCATGTATACAAAAATCCTGGTGTATCAATTCCTTGGATCGTTACTGTTACTTGAAATGTTTTTGAAGAATCTTGAAGTTCAGCATCGGTAGCTACAATACTAAATGTATATGTGGTTTGAGCACCAATAGAAACTGTACCATAAAAATATCCGTTGGCAGCTAATGTAGTACCTGCTGGCAATGTAGACCCAGCTGCTACAGAATATGTGTTTGCACCAGTGGCACTAAGAGTGACAGCAAAAGCTGTATTGGCTGCTTGATTACTTAAAGGACTTGAAGTGACCCAAGATGGTTCTGAACTATATGTAATACCAGAAACTTTAATACCAACACCACCATCAGGATTAACCACATAAAGATTATAAGATGCCGCTGATTTTGTTGGAACTTGAACTTGTAAAGTTGTAGAATTTACGTATGTAACGGCTGAAGCAGGAGTTGTGTCAATTAATACGGTGGCCCCAGATTGGAATTCGGCACCAGTAACCACAATGTAACCACCACCTACGTTAACCGCTGTATCATCTAATACTGTAAAGGTATTACTGGCCACGTTGGCATATAAAACTTTAGGCGCTAGTGTTTTAACAAGAGTTGCTGTTGCTGTATTACTTAATTGTGTAGTTTCAATTGTTCCAGCGGTGATTTGAGTTCCAAGAATTTTCGTGGTCATTTGAGCCTATCCTAAAATATGGGTGATTTATACTATATTTATAAATCATCCACATTTGGTTAGACTCCCATTTGTTTACGAATCTTGGTGGCTGAGATGTCGGTGATTGATTTGTCAAAGGTTTCTTGTTCGATTTTGTATCCCACATCACGACCATAGGTGATATTGACGATATTGGGTACCACTTGAATCTCGTATTGACCTTGATAGATTGGATCTAAATCTCTACGGATATACGATTTAACCTGTTCAATGGCAAACGGATTAGAACCTTGCCATCCTTGGCAATCTCGAATTTGAATGACTACTTGACCAGTTTTGGCAATGGCTCGGTCAAACAACGCTCGGTGACCTTCATGCCATGGTTGCCAACGACCTAACATTTGAACTGTTTCTTTCTTCCAGTCAAACACAGGCCGCCTACGATTTTCAATAATGTGATTACCAATAAACTCAGCCCATTTCTCCGCATTTTGTTCTGTCACACGGAAGTCATATACATCTGGTGGCACAAACATTTTATTGGTATCTTCATAACGACCAGCTTCAATTGTATCAACCCAAATTGTCCAATCGGCTTTGAAATTGTTTCTCATTTCTGGAATAGGTGCCACAAAATCACAGATAACATAATCACCACCAGCTTCAAATGCAAACTGTGCCATTCTTAATGATTGTCGAATACGTCCTTCTTTAGAGAAATCCCAATCATTGAATTTCTTACGAACATCATCAGCATTGAACCAAGTTACTTGAGCACTAAATCCTGTGATGGGTAACATTTCACCATAATCGGCTCGTTCAGCATGTTTTTCTAGGTATTTTTTTAATGCTTCTGCCAAAAATGTTTTACCGGCACCAGGTAAACCCATAATTAAAATCTTTTTCATATTTGTTCCTTAATAAAATTATCAACGATTGCCAATGATGAACTGATTGCCATATCCATATCAATATAAACATACAATCCACATCTACCAATAAACTGGACCTTGTCGTTTTTTATGTCCTTATACTTATTATATATTGCTCGATTTAAACCTTCTGAATCTTTGACTGGATAATATCGTTCATAATTATTATCTCGATAATCACAAGGTTCTTCTAATGTATATCTCTCACCGAATCCATGTTCAGGAAACAATTCCCATTTTGTGATGCGTGTATATGGTCCATCATCCGTAAAATTAACTACCGATGTTGGCATATCAAAGTAAGATTTTTTGGTAAAATGAAACTTAATTGATCGATATGGTAATTCACCATGACAGTAATCATAATACTCATCTATTGCCATTGAATTAAAAACAAAATCATATTCAGTTTCCATTTCTTTAGAAAACTTGGTGTTTAATTTTATTTTTATATTTGAATGATTTAATATATTTCCAAATAGTTTATTATAACCACCTTTGGGTAGGCATTGGTATTCATCATTTGGAAAATATAATTCGTTTAAATCATTTCTTAGTTTGATACGGTTTAATATACTACTATCAATCTTATCGGTTGGCAAGCCCCACATCTTTTTAGAATAAGGCACATACAGAGTTTCAAACAATTTATCACCCAATATTTTTTGTGTTTCCAAATTAGGTGGTAAAGTTAAATATTGGCCTTTGTGGTATGCTTTGACTTTATGTTGATATGGTACCCACTCGGTGTATTGGGACAACCATTCAATTACTCTACTGTTATTTGTGTGTAGGATGTGCGGTCCGTAGCGGTGTACTAGAACACCATCTATCATCTCATCATAACAGTTGCCACCAATATGGCCTCTTTGGTCAATTATGGTAATATTATAACCATGATTGGCCAGTTCTCTGGCTATAACTGAACCTGAGAATCCTGTTCCAACGACCAGTATGTTTTGTTTTCTTCCCATAATTTAATTACGGTATCTTTCGTTATATAAAACGGTATGTCCATCTTGTTTGACATATGTACCACGAGTGAACCCATTGGCATAAACATTTTAAATTCTGGTTTATTCCACACCGTGGATATCGTGTTACCTTCCCAATGATGTTCTTCTTCACCAATAATTAATAATTTATCAAAGTGTTCTTTATACTTTTTAAATATCTTGGCTTGAATCATAAATGATTCTTGTGTAAACCATGTGCTCCTATAATATCTATGCTGTGTAGGAACAACAAAACATGGCCTATAATATGTTTCATTATATGGATGACTTGGATGATAATATAGTTGATTGAAATCTTGTGGAAAAATACCTATTTCTAAACCAGTGACCGATGAAAGATATGTCCACGATTCAATCATTTCACCAATGGCATTAGGAAAATGTAGATAGTCATCTTCTACAATGTACACCAAATCATCATCAGGTAAATTGTAGATGTATTCGTAGGCTACTTGAACTGAGTGCCTAGATTTTTTCTTAGGTGATAATCCTTCTTGATTTCTTGGTGGTAAAAAATTGATTGTGACAAAATCGTGTGGTTGAATCAGTTCTTTAAGTATATACTGAAATTCAGCAACAGAGTTATCATCAATAATGTGTAATGATTTTTCTGGTATATCTTTAAGATTGGTGATAATTGAATTTAAACACCGAAGAATACATTCAGATTTATTTACTATTCTATCGGACTGTAGAGAAGTTTTATTACAAGTCCTTAATACAACATGAATCATAATTTACGAACAGCAGATTGATAACCACCAGGCAATTCAAATATTTCTAATTTATTCCAATAGCATTGCATGAAATTATCTACTGCCATTTTAGGTGAGTTACATGGGTTGTTATCTTTTCTCCATACCATACTGTCATCAAATAACATTACACCACCTTTATTCAATAATTCGAATCCTAAAACACAATCTTGCAATACACCCGGTGCTCGATGATCACCATCAACATAGATGAAATCGGCTTTAACACCACGGTTATACAAGTCAATTAAACCATCAAATGATTTTTTATTAATAAACTCAACAACACCTTTAGGTTCAAACTCATTTAGATTACTTAAAAACATTTCTTTGGTTTGCGGTATATTTTCTTCTGGCAGATCATCACTTATATCGTAAGGATCGATTGCATAGTGTTTGTAATTAGAATCTCGTTGATGGCAAATGGCCGCTATATTGAATGTGCTTTCACCTTCAAAACATCCAATTTCAATAGTTGTTTTAGGAAAGCCAATTGATTTAACAATGTGATTAAAACTTCTAATGGTGTGATCGTGAAACCTTACAGTATATTTCATGTTTCTAATCTATCATTACGAATTGTAGAACGGCCTTCTAGTGGTCGGCCAAGTATGGTGGTTTTGAGGTTGCCATCTTCTTCTCTTTCTTTAACATCATAGGCGTAGATACCCATCTGATGAATTGGAAATATGTCAGCACGAACTATAATATCAAGTGGTGCACAGATGCCAAATTTAATTACATGAGAAATCATATTTTTTGCCACAGCAGGATCAATGGCATATGCATGAGCCCTACAAATAAAATGATAGTTTGGTCCTTCTGATGCATGAGTAGGTGTTGGTAGAACCGGCCAACCACCGTTGACCTGTTCGTTATTACCTAGATATGCGATTGAATTAAATACGGCATGCTTGAGATATGGTTGAACCATAATTGAATCATGCTCTAGAATAACAATTGGTTGGTCTATCTCAACACACTTAGCCCACAAAGAAATATGGGACAATGCACAAGCAACCTCACCTCGTGTCAAATAGTGGTCAGTAATTTTCATCATTTTCATTACTGAACTATTTTTGGAATGTTCCGGCTCTTTGATGCGCCGAGAATAACCATCATACGCATCCCAATACTCGTAAGGCATTTTTACTTGATTACAAGATTCGGCACATCGTAAGGCCACATCTTCAGATTTTTTATTATCTTTAACCCGAATGATGTAAGCCTTATCTACATCCATATTATACGAAAAAAACAAAGAATTCATAACAAACTTTCAAAAAATTACATTAGTGCGTCAACATCCTCATGTGTAACGGCTGCATTAACTTGAATAACACGAGCATCTCTAGTTGACTTGGCGGCTTCAATCTCAGCTTCGAGTGTAGAGATTTGGTCAGCAAACTCTGGTATATTACGTTTCATTTCTAATTGGTTTTCTAAACGAATTACTTCAAACTCAGCTTGACCAATTAAAGAACCTTTACGCTCATCAACTGACAACTCACGCTTACCCCAAACAATCTCGATTGGATTTTTGGTAATATCAAAATGGTGTGTTGTAAGAATTTCACGGTTAGGTGTGAGGTCTGGAGTAATCTCTACGGCTGCACTCCAACCGGATTGACCTTCTGGTGCTGGTGTATCCCAGCAATCTGTTACTTGACCATTCTGAACTCGAACATTATAACCTGATCTTGTTGGCATTACTATCTCCTATTACTTTTTAAAATTTTGTAAATCGACTTTGATCTGATCAAATGGAGCGGACCATTCTCCAAATACTTCTTGGCGATACAGCTTCACCGAATCATACCAGACTGTTGTGTTTCCTGGTGGAGCCCACAAATAGTATGGTAATATAGGTACTACAATCCATGTTGGTATTCCCATGGCACCACAGAGATGTGCAACAGAGGTACATGATGTGATAATTAAATCACACGATGCAGCCGCCATTTTAGTTTGTTCCCAATGACCTAGTGGTACTTCTTTAACCCAATATGGTTTGTATTGAGAACCCTCATCTCGTTGCAGTGATATAAATTCTGCATCAACATCTTCTAAGGCATCAAATAGTTTTGTTGGTGGGAATATCCGATGTTGTTCATGTTCGAACTGTGGATTACCTTGCCACCGTAGACCGATTCTCAAACCTTTATGTGGTTCTACTAGTGGTTTATTTATGTATGGTTTTCCTGATATGTCCTTGTATTCGTAACCTAGAATAGGTACCGTGGACATTGATGGTGCCCAATAATCATGAACAACACCATAGACAGCATCACTCTGGCAGACCGCTACGACTCCTTCTATATCACGGAATAGTGTCGCCAACGAACCGGAACACGCCACAATCACTTCTCCAGCAATCTTTGCAATATCCCTTGCGTAACGAACTCCGTGTATCTGGTCACCTAATCCACCTTCTAGATTTAATAGTACGGTACCTTTTGATTTGCCGTCCCACATTGGCATTGGTGATTTTGGTGGTTCATTACCAAACACACCTTCATCACGGCCACGGAACAATAGTTTTTCACCTTCTAAAAGTTTACCATGTTGCATGAGATACCAACCACGATTAAAGGCGGCACGATTATTCCATGGTTCTTCTTTTTCTAATTTCTGTGCTATCTTCCAACCTTCTTCAAAGTTACCCATTAGACCAGCAGCCAACTGCATATCAAGGTCATGTATCGGTTTATTTGGATTGGCTTTTTCACCTAACCAAAATCTTGGTTGTACGAATTCATAATAACGATGTTTCAATACGTCTTTAGAATCTTCTTTGTGTTGATAACCTAATTTTGGTTTAACATCGTGAAGGCCTTTTACTTCCCAAACTTCTTCATCTTTTTCTTGTAGATTTGTACCGTCAATGGCATTTAAATCATATTCAAAATCTGGTAATTCTAAAAACTCATGAATTCGTTTTAATTCTTTTTGTGGATCATTCATCAGATCATCATAGTCAATGATTAAAAAACATTCAGGTGCAAATGAATATCCTTTTTCAAATGTTTGGTATGATTCTTTGAGGTGTTTAATTAAATCATCTTTGAGTAAAAAATGATCTAAATCTTTTGGTTTAGCCACACGAACAAAAGAAGCGGCACAATCTTCTACATTACGAACTGTGGCAATAATTTTAGGTTTATGGCCAAGAACTTTAGACATAGTACGCATGTTGGTATCATCTGCCCAACCTCTAGCTTTGTCAAGAATGATGGGTTTATCAATATCATGGTATTGAGTTTTACAGATGTTATTTAAAACATGCTGAATCTTTTCTTCTTCTTTTTTCTGATCCGTTTGAGCTTTAGTGGTCAAACTGTCAGCCCATGCTCTTAGAGTACCTACTAGGGTATCTAAAAGATTAGAAGTGGATGTGGCATGAATGCTTGGATTTTGGCTAAGAATAGCAGCCAATACTGTTGAACCAGAACGTGGAAGTCCTGAAAGAAAATATATGTTTTTCACTGGTAAAACCTTTCAAATAATTAATTCACACTATTATATATGATACTTGGATTGATGGCAATATTAATCGCACGGACATATTGGGTCATTTTTTACTATTAACGGCCGTATTTGAAAACTTTTCAGTAGGTACCGAATAGTCTTTTAGATGGCGAGTTTTAATTTTAAATAATGGCATATTTAAGTTTTTGGATTAGTTTAAAGCAATAGCCCAACTGGCATATCCTTCGGTATTTAATTGAACCCAATTGGTTGCTGATCCTATTTGTACTGGACTGGATCTATCAATACCACCAGAGGCAATTTGGCCATAACTACTTCTTCCCCATAACCATAAAGTACCATTAGTTTTAATGGCACCGGCGTTATATGTGCCCATACCCACCAAATTCCAATCGGTTGAAGCACCAACTTGAGTCGGACTGGATCGATAAACTCTATCATTAACTCCTAACTCTCCATTTTCATTTCTTCCCCATGCAAATAACCTACCATCAGTTCTGCTGGCTATGGCTGCTCTATGAGCTATATCAATATTATTCCAATTTGTTAAAGAACCAATTTGAGTCGGACTGGACCGATCAACTCTATCATTGGTTCCTAAACTCCCGACAAGATTATATCCCCATGTCCATAAAGTACCATCAGTTTTGGTGGCTATGACGGCCGCTGCATATGAAACGCTGGTCGCTATTAAATTCCAATTGGTTGCTACTCCTACTTGTGTTGGACTGGAACGATTATAAGATGTAGCAGTATTAAGCCCAAGGCCTCCAGCAGCATTATTTCCCCAAGACCATAAAGTACCATTTGTTTTAGTAGCTAAAGAATGAAATGGTCCTGCTGATACTTTGTTCCAATTGGTTGCTACTCCTACTTGTGTTGGACTGGAACGATAAAGCGCTGCGCCTGCTTCATTAAGTCCTAATTGGCCATTATTATTTACTCCCCATGACCATAAAGTACCATCTGTTTTAACACCCAAGGACAAAGCCGAGCCACCAGTGCTTACTCGACTCCAATTTGTACTTGATCCTATTTGTACTGGACTGGACCTAAAAACTCTATCATTTATACCTAATTGGCCACTACCATTTCCTCCCCAACCCCATAATGTGCCATTCTGTTTAACAGCTAAACAATGAGTACCACCAGCACTAATTTGTTCCCAATCTGTCAATGATCCCATTTGAGTAAGTGTGTTTAGATTATTTTTATCATTTGTTCCCATTTGGCCAACGTTATTATAACCCGTTCTCCATATTCGTTTTGAAGTTAATATTACCGTTAAACCAAATGTTCTTGATGTATCTTGTAATTCAACGTCAGTCGCTTTTACGTCAAATGAATATGTGGTTTCAGCTCCAATGGTAACTGTACCATAGAACCAACCATTAGATAATAATGTTGTACCAGCTGGTAATGCTGAAGTATTGGAATATGTAATATTAGAATCAGATGTAGCGGAAATAGCAACACCAAAAGCGGTATTAGCGATTTGATTACTTAATGTTGCACCGGTACTCCATGCTGGGAATGAACTAGTCGTTACTCCATTGACACGAATGGCTGTACCACCATTACTGTTTACAACATACACAGGATACGAAGCTGCTGTAAGTGCTGGTATTTGCACACGTAATGTTGTTGAACTTATAAATGATACTGCAGGGGCTGATGTGGTACCAAACACAACTGTAGGTGTTGAAACAAATCCTGAACCAGTAATAATACAAAATCCACCAGTTGTATTGGCTGCTGTATCATCTAAAGCATTGTAAGAAGAATCAGCAATCGTAATTGAAGTGATAATTGGTGCTGAGTTGGCCAATATCGAAGAAAGATTATTTGCGGTACTAAAAGCAGCCGCAGCCACCGTAGAGGCAATCGTTGCAACTACGTTTGCATTGTTTGCAGTTGCCAAATTACTTGCCACAGATGAATCGAGTTTATCTGAAGTAATTGATGATGCAAAGATATTATTTGCTGTTATTTTTGCCATGGTGTATTATTTATGATGTGTTAATATACTAATTACTAACGATGTTTTTTGCGATTATCTGTGTTGTCATTTTGTTTTATTTATTAGGCAAAGGTTAAACCATTTTATTAAGTTATTTTAAATTGTGATGGCTATGGTGCTATATACACCACTACTCACGTTACTCCAATTAGTTGCTACTCCTAGTTGTACTGGACTGGATCTTCGAGTTAAATCATTTTGTCCTAATTGACCAAAATTACTAAATCCGCATGTCCATAAAGTGCCATTCGTCTTGATGGCTGTGATAAAATATTGGCCAGAACTTATTTTACTCCAATTAGTTTCTACTCCTATTTGTACTGGACTGGATCTATAGACTCGATCATTAAGTCCTAATTGGCCTTGTTGATTAAGGCCCCATCCCCATAAAGTACCATCTGTCTTGATGGCGATGGGATTTCCAGTACCCATACTCACCAGACTCCAAGTTGTTCCTGTTCCTACTTGTGTAGGACTGGATCTATAAACTTCACTATCATTAAGTCCTAGGGATCCCCCGAACCCAGCGCCCCAAGTCCATAGTGTGCCATCGGTTTTGATGGCTGCGATCTTACTGGAATTGCCTACGCCACCACTTATTTGGCTCCAATTGGTTGCTACTCCTACTTGTACTGGACTGGATCTATAAACTCGATCATTGAGTCCTAATTGGCCAGATGGATTGTATCCCGATGTCCATAAAGTACCATTCGTCTTGATGAAAATGAGGTGAGCTGCACTCATACTTACCTGACTCCAGTTTGTTAATATTCCCACTTGTACAGGACTGGATCTAGAAACTGTATTATTTGTTCCTAATTGGCCGTACAAATTATCACCCCATGTCCATAAAGTACCATCTGTCTTGATGGCTGCGGTGTGACGCCAATTAGTACTCACCAAACTCCAATTGGTTGCTGATCCTACTTGAACTGGACTGGATCTATAAACAGGTTCACTATCATTGAGTCCTAATTGACCTTGAGTATTACGTCCCCAAGCCCATAAAGTACCATCGGTCTTGATAGCTGCAGTGGTATAAAGACCATTACTTATTAATTTCCAATTTGTATTTGATCCTACTTGTACTGGTCTGGATCTACTAGCTACATTATTGAGTCCTAAAGTGCCTTGACTATTAAATCCCCATGCCCATAGTCCCACTGGTAAGTCCACAGTCACCGTTACACTAAATGTTCTGTCGGTGTCTTGATTTTCAGCGTCAGTAGCTTTTACTGTAAATGAATAAGTGGTGTTGGCAGTAACACTATTAGCACCATAGAACCAGCCATTAGCCAATAATGTAGTGCCAGCTGGTAATGCACTAGTATTTGAATAAGTTACATTGGAATCAGATGTAGCTGAAATAGAAAGGCCAAAAGCAGCATCAGAAGTTTGACTGGTCAATGTTGCACCGGTACTCCATGCTGGGAATGGACTGGTTGTTAATCCATTGATACGTATTGCAGTACCACCATTTGTATTTACCACATATACAGGATAAGTTCCTGCTGCAATGGCGGGTATCTGAGCTCGAAGTGTTGATGAATCTACAAATGTTGTTGAGATTGCTGTATTGGTTGAACCCACCATGACGATGGCACCAGATTGAAAATTGCTGCCTGTGATTCTTAGAAAAGCACCAGTTGTATTGGCTGCTGTATCATCTAAAACATTATAGGATGAATCTGTAATTGAAATAACATTGATTGTTGGTGGTGTGTTTGCAACTTGTTGTACCTGTAGAGTAACAAAAGTGTTGACGGCTTGTGCAGAAACGTTTGCTGATATTGCAACAGACTCAGCAACTACGGCAGAGTTTAATGTGTTTGCTGTGTTCGTATCAAATACAAAAGCTTTGATAGAATTATTGGCAATATTAATCGCACGGACATATTGGGTCATTTTTTACTATATAATGGCATGTTTAAGTTTTAGCTAGTTCTAGCTATAACGCTATATGAACCAACATTTACCAGATTCCAAGTGGTTGATGATCCTACTTGTACTGGACTGGATCTATTGACTACACTATTATTTCCTAATACGCCGCTAACGTTTGATCCCCATGTCCATAAGGTACCATCGGTTTTGATGGTACCAACCGTCCGTTGGCCAACACTAATTTGACTCCAAGTGGTTGCTACTCCTACTTGAGTTGGACTGGATCTATAAACTGTATCACCATGGCCTAATTGGCCAGTAAAATTAGAACCCCATGACCATAAAGTACCATCGGTTTTGGTGGATAAAGACAATGTTGAACCAGGACCAGTATTGATTTGACTCCAAGTGGTTGATGATCCTACTTGTACTGGACTGGATCTATTTGATACACTATTATTTCCTACTTGGCCAGCATTATTAAGTCCCCATGCCCATAAAGTACCATCAGTCTTGATGGCTAAAATATGGTTACCACCCGCATTAATTTTACTCCAATCTGTTCCTGATCCTACTTGTGTAGGACTGGATTTAGATACATTAACATCATTAAGGCCTAGCTGACCCTGAGAATTGTCACCCCAAATCCATAGTGTGCCATCGGTTTTGATGGCTACGAAGGTGGCGTTGCCACCATCTATCAAACTCCAATTGGTTGCTGATCCTATTTGTGTTGGACTTGATCTATTAATGCCTTGGCTATTGAGTCCTAATTGGCCAGCATTATTATTTCCCCACAACCATAATGTACCATCAGTCTTGGTGGCCATAACGCTATATGAACCAACACTTACCAGATTCCAAGTGGTTGCTACTCCTACTTGTACAGGACTGGATCTGTTAATCACATCATTGAATCCTAATTGGCCATTATCATTACGTCCCCAAGCCCATAAAGTACCATCAGTTTTGGTAGCTATGATATGGTTTGCACCAGAAATAATTTGACTCCAAGTGGTTGATGATCCTACTTGTACTGGACTGGATCTATAAACTGTATCACCATGGCCTAGCTGACCATAATTATTTCGTCCCCATGAAAACAATCTTGCTGGCGGAATTACTGTTACTGTTACTTGAAATGTTTTGCTTGAATCCTGATTTTCAGCATCAGTAGCTACAACATCAAATGTGTATGTGGTTTCTGCACCAATTGATACAGTACCAGAAAAATATCCATTGGCTGCTAATGTGGTACCAGCTGGTAATGTGGAGCCAGCTGCTACGGAATATGATGTAGCTCCTGTAGCACTAAGAGTGACATTAAATGCTGTATTAGAATTTTGATTACTTAAAGGACTTGAAGTAACCCAAGTTGGTTCAGAACTGTATGTCAATGCATTTACACGAATACCTGTACCACCATCAGGATTAACCACATAAAGACTATATGTTGCGGCTGATCTTGCTGGTACTTGAACTCTTAAAGTTGTACTATCAACATAGGTGACTGCTGAAGCTTGCACAGTATCAATTAATACGGTGGCACCAGATTGAAAATTGGCTCCAGTAACAACAATGTAACCACCGCCTACGTTAACTGCCGTATCATCAACTGTAAAATATAAACTATTGGCTACGTTAGCATATGAAACTCTAGGTGCCAATGAAGCCGCAAAGTTAGCAAATTCTGCATAACCAGCAACGGTGTTTGCTTTAATATTTGTTGATGTTATTTGTGTAAACGCCATTTTTTATCCTTAGATTGACATCTCTCTAATTTGTACAACCACATTGGCTACTGGTGCGGTTACAAATGTTAATGTTACTCCACTTACTGTGTAATCTGATACAGGCACTTGACAGATACCGTTTTCATATACAAACATTGAGTTGGCTGTTTGACCTGCTGTTACAGTAAATAAGGTTTGTGCACCGTTTGCTGTGTATCTACGCATTACAGGTTGTGTTAATGGCACCAACTTATCAATTGGCATCTCACGAATCTGTATGGTTTCATCTGATTGTGGAGTTAACACATAGGTTAATGTTGTACCACTTACTGTATAATCATCACCGGGGAATTGGCATACACCATTGTTAAACACCATGACTGTATTTGCAGTGTGTCCAACTGAAATTGTAAATGTGTTGGTTGATCCGTTACCTTGATATATTCGTGTTGAGTAAGCAGTAGGGCTTACATTCATAATACTACCGGCAACTGTAGTAACTTCTATCGTATCATTAGATGTTGCTACACCTGTAAGAATAACATTTGCACCAGCAATAGAATATGTGCCTTTCTCTTGATAGACACCATTTAAAAATACAAATGTGTTATCTTCAGAATCAGGTACAGCAGATAAGGTAAATTCTGTTTGACTGCCGTTACCTGTAAATGAATCTACTGTTGCAGTGAATGAAGTTAAACTAGCACCACCTGAACCTGCGGCTGCATTTGCTGTATTGGCTAAAGTGTAGGCATCGTTGGCTTTATTAAATGCAGCTTGTGCTTTCGTATCAGCAGCAGTTATATTGGTGTTTTGTGTTGTGTCTACACCTTGTAGTATGGTGATATTTGTATTCTGTGTAACATCAACACCTTCAA
>Ga0315909_10000141_pt1 | contig 93987 bp, 143 predicted proteins | sample LakEriMetagenome_11_FD_203527 | JGI IMG/M metagenome (GOLD analysis project Ga0315909, IMG submission 203527) | Freshwater fungal communities from buoy surface, Lake Erie, Ohio, United States - Buoy 2 MA125 | ecosystem: Environmental > Aquatic > Freshwater > Lake | place: USA: Lake Erie, Ohio...
ACAGCAAGAATACCGTAGCCCGTTGATATTGAAGAAGTGCCGGAATATATTACTGAATTGCTTGTGCCTAATGCGGAAATTCTAAGTGTGTATGTGAATGGTTCGCCTGGTAAAGCACCAAACAAACCAAACACACCTGTCACATCGCTTCCATTTGCATCTAAATTGTCAGCAAAAATTCTAGATACTGCTGTAAAATTTCCGTTTGCTGTGTTAGCATTGAAACGAATATTACCATTACCTGGATCTGATCCTGTGAGACCAGATTGCTGGAATGCGTTGGCCAAATTGTATTGGATGACTGTTGATGTTCCAAGATTTATTACGTTTGATGTAATTCTGCTATTAATAACCGAATTAGCGGATGCCGCATTAGCAGTAATCGAACCATTAATTGTGGATACGTTAGTCGAAATTTTCGCATTTATATCCAGCCTCATATCATTTTGTGATTTGGCTGTGGCGGCTAATGTTGTGCTTGTGCTTGTATTCGAATCATTCAGTTGAACAATACCAGCATTGCTTGTGTTAGCAACATACTTTTCAGTAACGATTGTGTAGTATGTGTTCTGTTCTGCACCAGTTGCACCATGAATACCACGAATCTTCCATTGTTTGTTTGCGTTTTCAAACTGAATATATGCATTTGGTGTGAAGGTTGTTTCAGTGTTTTCACCACGGTTAATACCAAAACGACCAGTCTGTGATAAAGTAATTGGTGTTCCACCATACAAATCAAATTCTGCTGAGTTGTATACTGTACCACCATCAATAACGAAGTTGCCTTTAACTGTTAAATCTTTACCAGCAATAATAGAATTGTTAGCAAAGATGTTATTTGCATTTAGAGATGGTGTATAAATGTCTGTATTAGCAGTCAAGAATTTCGTATTGATATTATCTACAACAGAAACGTATTGTACGTTTGCAGACTGTAAGTTAGCTATACCATTGGATGTTAATCTGTTTGTATATACATGTGTAACTGCTGAAAGGGAACCCGTGTTGATTGTATTTGCATTAGCAATACCAACAATATTAGCAGAAGCCGCATTGATTGCATTGATAATATTTGCTGAGCCACCAGAGAGTGTGGTGTTAGCTGTGATAGTACCACCAAGAATTGTTGTTACAGCCGATAAAGTTCCAACGTTGGCTGTGTTAGCCTGTGCAGTGCCGACAATGTTAGCCGATGCGGCGTTGATTGCACCAATGATGTTAGCTGAACCACCAGAGAGTGTGGTGTTAGCTGTGATAGTACCACCAACCAAAGATGTGTTGGCAATGATATTACCAATTCTAGCGGAACCAGCATCCAATAGACCAACAACGTTGGCTGTGTTAGTATTAAACTGTGTGTTAGCAGTAACGGTACCACCAACAAAAGCTGTTACAGCCCAAGCCGTGCCTGTATTAACAGTGTTGGAAGTCATTCTACCAACGATGTTAGCCGAAGCCGCATTCAAATCTGTGTTGGCCGTGATAGTGCCACCAAGGATTGTTGTTACGGCAGATAATGTTCCAACGTTGGCGGTATTGGCTTGTACAGTACCAACAATATTAGCAGAAGCCGCATTGATGGCACCGATAATATTGGCTGAACCACCAGATAGTGTGGTGTTGGCGGTGATTGTACCACCAACTAATGATGTATTGGCAATTATATTTGCAATTCTAGCTGAACCCGCATCCAATAAACCTACTACGTTAGCAGTGTTAGTGTTCAACTGGGTATTGGCTGTAACAGTACCACCAACAAAACCAGTTACTGCCCACGCTGTGCCAGTATTGACCGTATTTGAGGTCATTCGGTTAAGAACGTTGGCTGAACCTGCATCTAATGTGGTGTTTGCTGTAATTGATCCTGCGATAACAGTCGTAACGGCAGATAATGTTCCAACATTACCGGTGTTAGCTTGCATTAGACCAACAATGTTAGCCGAAGCGGCATTGATGGCTCCAATAATATTGGCAGAACCACCGGACAATATTGTATTGGCAGTAATTGTACCACCAACCAAAGATGTGTTAGCGACTACGGTTCCAATTCTGGCTGAACCAGCGTCCAATAAACCAACAACGTTTGCGGTATTTGTATTGAACTGTGTGTTAGCAGTAACAGTACCACCAACGAAACCGGTTACAGCCCAAGCTGTACCTGTGTTGACGGTATTTGAAGTTACTCTACCAACAACGTTGGCTGAACCTGCATTTAATGCTGTGTTAGCAGTAATAGTACCAGCAATAACAGTTGTGACCGCCGATAGTGTACCAACGTTACCGGTATTTGCTTGCATCAAACCAACAACGTTGGCTGTTGCCGCATTCAAAGCACCGTTGGCGGTTAATGTTGTTGCGAATGTTGTTGTAGTGTGTGCAAGTGGTGTTATAATCCATGTATTGGACGTTAAGTTTGCAACTCTTGTATTACCACCTACGACCAAGTTGTTCGCAAGTGTTACGTTACCATTTAATAATGTATTGTTTGCAACATAAAGGCTAGGGCCATTTGTTCCATTAAGACCTACACCATTAATTTGTAGGTTTGCAATGTTTGCTACACCATCAACACGAAGTCCTAGACCTGTGTTGTTCGCCACATAAATGAAACCTTGTGTACTAACAGTTAAACCATTTTGAATGGTTGCAGAAGAACCAGTACCAGTAACTTGGAAAGAACCTTGGATGATTGCATTGTTGGCAACCTGTAGTCCAGTTCCTGAAGAATTAATAATGAACGAACCGGTATTTTTGGTGTAGTTGTTCGCACCAATATCATTGGTTTCAGCCAACACACTATTGGTTGTGGTTACCCAATCACCAAATGTGTTAGCATAATTTAGAGGTGTAATTTGATTAGCCATTGCTGCCTTTGCCTATTAATTGCTTCAGTAGTTCTTTGATATCATTTACGTCAGATTTCATTGACGCAATCTCTGTCTTTATGTTATTTATTTCTTCTTTTTGGGCATCCATCATTCTAACTTTGGAATAATACTCATCTCTAGCGGCACTGTCTTTGTTAATCAGTGCCATAGATTTCGTATCACGTAAAAATTTAGAATCTCTAACTTCAACTAACATATTAAACACCTGATGGTAGTGCTAGAACACGAAGATCATGTACGATTGGTGTTTTGGTTGTGTCTGAAGTTGCCAAAACAATCTTGATCGCAAACTGACTAAATGTGGTAAATGTTGAACCGTCAGTGCTTGTGTAAGAAATTTGATTGTCCGCTTGACCGCCAGTACCAGGTGCGGCAACATACTCTCTAAGATCATCTCTACTCAATGAGAAAGAGTTTGGTGATTCACCAACATTTGTCATCAGTACCCAGTTTTGGTCATTCAGATTTGCAGTATCATTATTATTTAGAATTTTATAATAAACATATACCTGTGAACCTAATGGTTTGTATGCTGTGTAATAAACTCTTAAGTCGCCAGATATATTTTCTGGAGACAATACAACAGGCTTAGTTATGTATCTTGCAAGTCCATTACCACCCTTAGCTGATGTTTCACCTGAAACTACTGCTGTTGCGCTAACAGTTCCGTTAGAAGCAATCGTAATTGTTGGTGTTTGGATATAACCAGAACCTGGAGTTGTAATATTAATCTTGTCAACATAAAAACCAGTTGTTGCAGGATTATACACCAAGTTTGCAGTAGCATATGCTTGTGAACCACCAGATGCTGTTGGTGCGGAGATTGTAACTGTTGGTGGTGTTGAAGAATAGTTTGCTGTCACACCAACAGTGTTACCGGATGTCACATTAATATCTGTATTAGCCAACGACATGTTGTTAATCGAATACTTGATAACATATACAGAAGTTCCATCATCTGCTATAACCGGAGAAACATATTTGTCTGTTGTAGCCATAGATGCTGCCAATACAAAAGAGGTGGCCGAATTGGAATCAATAACTCTTGAACCTTTTCCATCATCCAAATAGATATGGTCGGGCATTGTTGTAGCGTATCTGCCTGGTTGCACATCCCTAGTTGAGTCAATGGAATAATCTGAATATAGTTTTGGTGTATAAGTATATGATAGTGATGTTCCTGTTGGTGTAAAATCTGTAACAGTTACGTTGAAAGCATCTGCACGAACATCTCTACCAAAATAATTACCGTCCAAGTTTGTAAGATTGTTTGCGTTGTTTGCAAAATATTCTAAATCGGAGTTAACCAACTTTCTCATTGGTACCTGTTTTGGTACAATGTATTGAACTGTTGGTGCTGCCAAAGTATTGAACACACAGTTATCAATAACAAACATCATTTGTTTTGTTTGGTCGGCAGACCAAGTAATACCGTTTTGAGACTCGAACAACGAACCAATATAAGGTGTTCCACCAATTTTTGTTAGTGTTGTTGGTGTAGCATCTGTTGGAAGGTTTTTAACTGAAGAAGGAACAGCAATTGCATTCTGTGCGGCAACCCAAATTTCATAATCAGGTGTTGTTGTTTGAAGCACGAAAGCATACAAATTACCAGACCTAATATACACTGGAGCATCAAATGTAAATTCTGTGTATGATGCTGGATCCAGATATTGTGGTGTGCTTGATACATTAATTTGTTGTGCAGTTTTCACCACCAATGTACCATCAATTGCTTGACCATCAGGATAGCCATTCACCGTATCTGTGATAAACATTTTTACTGCTGGTGAATTTGTTGCAGTTGGTTTTGTTTTAAAGTAAACCTTAATTGATTTAATAAATGCACCATTTGGATATGTTGATTTATCGATAATAAAGGTTTGTGCAACAGGGTCAACAGTATATGAGAATTGATTAATCAAAACGTTGTCACGATTTTGTATTGAAGTAAACACAGTGGACTTAGCGGCCGCTTGCACTGTTGCACCAAAATTCAGAGATTGGCTTTTTGTTGCAAGTGAAGAAGCGGTAAAAATGCCTTGTGCAAATGTTGTAGCAGAATCTGGATCAAAGTCGGTTGACCTATTATCAACTCTTAATAGTCTATCACCCGTTTTGAATGTATTGGCAGGTACTTCAAAAATACCAGAGAAGTTACCTTGTTCATCAGTAGATAGTACGGGAACTTTAGCTGAACTTCCCGCCTGTGAAATAAGGAATGTTGTTCCTGTAATCGAATAGCCAGAATTAATTCTACTTCTTACGGAAGGTTGGCCATAAACTGTTCCATTTGTACCTATAGAAACATTTACTGGATTACCAAGTGTTGCTACCTTTGTTGTTCCATTGTATGCAGTAATTGTGGCAGTGTAATATTCATTTTTATTTTCCCATGAAAATACGTCACCATAAAGGTCTTCCAACCAAAAACCCCATTCCCAATCACCAACCCATTGTTGACCAATTACAGCTTTGGTGGCTGTCTGCCTTTGATTCCCGGTTGTAATTTTGATTGTTGAACCAACATAAAAATCTGTCACTGATGACGCCGCCGGTCCTAGAGTGAGTGATGTTACACCTGAATAGTAGAAACCACCACCTGGAAGGGTTGATAATGTTCCTGATGACGCTTGAAGTTCACCACTTAAACTAACTTGTGTAGATGTTGCGTTAGAATAGGTACCAGACGCTGTAAACCCACTGTATACACCTGTTTGGTCAAATGTTGCATTCTGCAACGTTGCTGTGGTACTGTACGTGGAGGTTTTTTTGTCGGAAGTGAGATACAATCTGACAGAAGTTGAACTTAGTTTTGTTACAGAAACCACACGTGCGGTTGGAGTAAATGTTCCTGCCGTGAAGAAACCTACAACATCACCATCATTAAATGTTCCAGTAACGTTTGTTAATGTCACTGAATTTGGTTGAATGAAATAATCATTTACTTTTTGATTATCAAAGAACACGGAAACAGGAGTATTAATCTTCATGCCTTTGGCACGAACGATTAAGTTTTGACCACGAATGTATGGTAACAAAGTCACATCGGTTAAATAAGTTCCATTCAAGGAAGAAACTTTGTCATAATTTCCAGAAATTGTTTGTCGTGCTTGACTTTGATAAGTGCTTACTGTAACAGTTCTACCGGATGCTGATGTTGTGTCGTATGTTGTTCCCGAAATAGCTTGCCAATCTGTTGCGGCCAACTGATTAAGAGTTGTACCTGCTTGATAGATTGACATATTTGGATCAGTGATAAGAATATCTGGATCTCTTGTTGAGGAAACCCACATGTCCATTGGAGGATTAATATCAAGTAAGCCTTCACCAATAGTAACTGCAAATGGATTCAAACTGATTGTATTACTTGCCAGTTTTTGCACTGCCAAATTGGCAGATGTGTATGGTAGAGTAATTAATGTTGATGCACCACCAGTTGATGTGTGATACTTGTAACCCAATGCTGTTTGTGCGGCCGCAGATAGGCTACCATAAGAGTTGAATCCATCTTTAGCAAACAGAGGAGCGTTTAGTACCCAATCTGTTGCGGTCATAAATGAAAGACGCTTATTAATCTTTGCAGAATAGTCTGCATTTCCAGTATCTGCTGTTGAGAAACTTGTAAAGTTATCAACAAGAATACCATTTTTGAAACGATTCAATCCTCTCGCATCAGGAATTTGGAGATCCGCCGCTTGTTTCTCCAACAAACTCAATGAAGTGTAATACTCAATATTATTTACACGTGTTTGTAAATCAGAAATGTCAGACATAGCCCAACGTCTGTGTTGCACCTTTTCAAATGAAAGGTTCGGCATAACACGAGAATTATATTCGCCAGGCAAATACGCTGTATATGGATCGAGTGTAATTTTTCCTAACAACAAACTTCCATCTGGTTCAGATGGGAACGTTGGAGTGTTAGCTGGTTTTCCTTGTATAATTTTAAAGTTATTATCTTTCGTCAATACGAGATAGTCTTTTCTACCAAGATAATGTGTGTAGTCTGTAATAAAGTTCGTCAAGTCTTGTGGTAAAAGAGCACCACCGGTTGTTGAGATAGAACCAGAATAACGGAAAGCAAAAGTTGATTGTGCATTCACTTGTGAAAGTCTAAAGTCAACAGCATCTCTAAGTAAATAAGACGTACCGGCTTTACTTGTGTATGTTCCAATTTCAGCATAGTTTTCGGGCTTAGTTGACACACCACCATCACCAGCACCAAGGTATGAATTCACTGAGAAGTAACCATCACCACCGGAATGTAGATAATAATCCAGTAGTACAAGTAATGCACCTTTTGGTGGTGGTGCACCAACTTTTAGACGTATTGATGAATGTCCATAATATGTGTCTGTTTGACCATTATCAAACAAGAAATTATTGGTAACATCATATGCAGAATTCGTCAACATTGCATTTGTTGGAACAGTAGTTGGTGTTCCAGTATCAATGATTTTAACAATGCGTTTAACATCAGAGATGTACAGAGATTGTTTTGAACCTGGAGTAACCAAGTTTGCATATGGAATATAAACTTGTGAGTTTACCAAATCAACACGAATGCCACCAACGTTTGTGCCGGAAAGGTTAACACCAGTTGTGTTTGCTGTAGTCAAGTTCTTCGACTTCAATGCAAGTGATGTTGTACCCGCATTTGTAACAGCAACCTTTGCAATGATTGTAGCAGTAAAGGTTGAAGAACCTGCTGTAAGTGTTGCAATTTTTTTGGTTGAATCGAGTTCAATCTTACGTGTTGCAGAACCTGTAGTAAAGTTGATAACGTTACCTGTACCGAATCCACTGGCCGCACCGTCAGTTACAACAACAATCCAATTAGCTTGTACTTCAGCCGCTGATTGTATTGCAGATGATGTACCGTTGAAAGTTAAGTCTGCCGTACCCAAGTTAAACTGTGCAATACCTGATGCAAACGAAACTGTTCTTGTTGTTTTCCAAGAACTGTAAGAAGTGTCAGATAAGTTAAATAGATATGGATAACCTACATTGAACAATAGTTCAGGTGATACACCGTTCAAAAGAACTGTATTTCCATTGCTTACGTTGTTCGGAGTTTTACCCAGAGCAGGGTCAATACCCGCAGAAGCAGACCTATTAAATCCTGTGGAGGTTGGAGCCACCATCATGTTGTAATTTTTAGTGTCAAATCTGAGTGAGAACGTTGAACTTGACGTTGGTGTAACGGCAAAAGCTGTATCGACTGTTGCAGTTTTAGTTGAATGGTTATAACCAACAATTCTTCCAGCATAACCAGCACCTGGACCCGAATCGATTGTCAATGCTACATTGAAATATGAGTTTGCAACAGTACCATTAAACTTTCCGGTTGTATCTGTGAAAGTAACGGTGCTTGTTGTTGCAGAAGCTACAGTGCCTGTCAACACAGCATTTTGAAAATCAGAAACGTATGCTTTGTACACATATGTTTGTGTGTTTGCGGCATCTGATGCAGAATAGTGTGACAATCCACGTAAGTATCCTGAACCAACTTTAGTTGAATTATAAGTTGTTGTGTTTGTTGTTACAAGTGAACTGTTTGCATTGATACAATGGAAATCCACGGCAACAACAGACGAAGTATCAAATACCCCGTTTGCGTTATTGATGTAGAGAAAGTTACCATAATCAACAGACAAAAAGTTGTTGTTGATGGCTTCAGTTGTTCTCGCACGGGGGGCTTCTAGTGTAACATCAAGTGTATTTTCTACACGATAACCCTTGTTGTATGCTACACCTTTACCAATTTGTAATTGATATGTTGTGTTTGAACTACCTGGAGTTGTGTTTGCTTTTGGTATAACTCTGAAATCCTGAACAACGAAGTCACCGTTCGTATCGTAGGTTCTCTTAGCAAAGTAATCATTGATAACACCATATACTGTACCATCAACAAGACGTTGAATTATACCGGAGGTGATACGTGTGAGTTCAATGAAACCAGAATCTGAACCAAGTTCGATTGGCCTTGTATCAAGTGTGAGTGTAATTGTATAACGGTCTGCACCTGGCGCTTGATAGTTTGTAGCGCCAACTGCTGGATCCAATAAGTTTGGATCAGTCACATAATCGGAAACATATTCTGAAATTGAAAGGCCGATACGTTTTGTTGGTGTGTTACCATACTTCTGTACAATAATGGTTTGTGGTTGCAATGACACAAAGTTACCAATTGAATAACGTGAATATGTTCCGTCATCATTTTGTATATCAGAAAAAGAATAACCATTAACAATATAAAAAACACCTTCAGAAATAGAAGCTGTTGTAGAAGTGCCTGTAAAGTTAGTTGCATTAAGTTGTGCAACTGAAGCCGTATCAGTGGAGTAAATTACATCACTACCCGAAAATTGTTTACCTGACAAGTAAGTAACAACCAAAGTTGGTGCGTCTGTTGACGTAGCTTCTTCCGTTGCGATAACCTTCGCATAAATTGTACCAGTACTGTCAGTAATAATTTGATTTAGAAAGTCAGATGCTGTAATGTCGTTATCATTATAGGTTGCATTCAGTTTCAAATAGATTGCGTTCGTATTAACTGTGACCTGTCCACCGGATACAGGAGTATTCTGTTTGAAAATGTGATTAGCAAATTTACTAATCTGGTCCTGTAGAATGGTCTGAGATTGTGTTAATTCTCTAGCCTGAACCGCACGACCTGGACGGAATAAAATTCTGTGGTAGTGGTTATTTGGGTCGAAATCGTCATAGTATGGATCGACATTGAAGTTAAGCATTTTTGTCCTTTAGTATCCTAAAACCAATTTAAAAAGTTCAGAACCATCAGCATTTCTTTGAACAGGTTCTCTGTTTTCTAAGTAGGTCAAATAACCCGAGAATGGTATAAAATCTGGTGTTTGTTGTTGTAATACCACTCTTGATGTGCCTGATGTGGCACCATACAAGAGCGCACTGTTGTTTGCAGTACCTTGTGTATTTATTAACTTTACCGTATTGGTTCCAACATCAAAACTTAAAACTGTTGCAGTATATGTTGCAGAAGCCAACAAACCGTTTGTTGATTGGAATACTGTTTCATCTGGTGTATATGCACCAAAACCTTGTGACACAACAAAATCTGTGGTTGTTTTGTAAATGACAGCATTTGCACGGCCAATTGATGTACCAAAATAAGCATATGGATTTACTAACAGACCAATTTGTCTGAAATCTATGTCTGTAGGTAGTTTCCCACCTTCATCTTTAGTAAATTTGGCCGTCATCATAATGTGTCTGACACCCAATTCTGAAACTGGATTATAACCGTGCCCGCCAATTGGTGATGCTGGCGCAATAGCAACTGCATTGGAACCTAGAGTTGAACTGATTGTTACGTTTGCATACGAATAATTTGAACCAGTATTTGCAACCACAATATCGGTGATAGAACCAGAAACTACAGTAGCGTTTGCTGTAGCATATTGCCCGTCACCTGTGACTGTTACTGTGATGGTTGCATTCGATGGATCATATCCGGTTCCACCATTCGTCACGTTAATTACATCAACGCTTCCACGACCAGCAAAAGTATATACTGGATTAGGTATGGTAGTGGCGATTGGTACTGGCATCCATGCATCATCCATAAACTTCATTTTGCTACCTGAAGTAATAGTGTACATATATTTCCACTTGTAATCATCGGCACCTTGGAAAATCTGGTTCGCATTGAAGTTTCCAGGCTCAAAGAATGGCTCTGTGCTTACTACACCTCCATTATTGTTCCATAGGCACTTAAACACTTGGTCGAAACGATTCTTAACATAGAAACGTTTCAGAATAGTTCCGTTTGTGTCGAGTGCAAACATGTCGATATCATCTCGATAATAATCATAAACTTCACCAGAAGTCCAGTTTATTCTTTCGATGACAGGAGACATATCAGAAGACGTAATCTTCTTAGCAACGAACATGTTTTTAAAAGTATCTTTAAGGTACTTTTGGTCTTCAGTTGGTGCTGGAGGAACTGTCTCAGAGGTCCACGCTTTTACACGTGATAGGAAACAATAGAACGTACCGAGATATTCACCTGTTGTTGAAATCGTGGATGATGGCGAATAATACATCGCCGATGACTGGTAATATCCGTTCGTGTTGGTTAGAATACCTGTATTTGCTGACATTATATAATCCTATTATGCGTATGTGACTGCACAGAAAGTGTTTGCCAAGTCGCCATTGATACTGAAGTATTGTAGCTTTGCTGATCGACCCGATGCAACAGAGAGTGCTGTACCACCTGTTGTTGAATTGTTTGCAAGGCAACCCAGATTTATTGTTTGTCCGTTACCTGCGGTGTTTGTTAGCCATACCTCAACAACTTTACCATAAGTATAGTTTGAGAACGACATAGTAAGTGTTGAACTGAATGTAGCTCTAACCATTGAATCTGTTGCAAAATCGATTGTGATTGCGGTCTGTGCGCCAGTTAAAATTTTTGGTGTATAAATGAAACCTTTTGCTGGATTTACAACACCATCAAATGTAACAGAATCTCCATTAAAAGTTGCAATTTCATTAACAGTATTTGTACCGGTTGCTACGTTATAGAAAACAATTTTTGAGCCACGGTTCGTATCGCTGTAGTTCTCAGTAGCAACAATATCAACACGGGCAACACCAAGTGGCGCAAAGCCTGTTGTGCCCCAACCATTGCCAGCCAAACGCATTAAAACGTCATTGTTTTGTGTCGCTGTTGGTGATACTACTGTACCACGTGCTGTTCTTCCTGCTATAATACCATAAGCTGAACCATCGGTACTAAACGAATCAAAAATAATTCTGGATGGCGTGTTAGCTTTTCCAGTAATATGCAACATTGTTCCGGACTGTGAAGGTGATTGAACTGTTGCAGTCGCTTTGATTGTCAACGCCGCTTCTGTGGCACCAAAAGTGGAGTTAGCCAGTGTGAATGTTCCATTAACGAAACCATCACCAGAGATGTAAAAATCACCGGAAGTTGCAACTCCAAATGTATTTGCGAGTGCAGAGTTTGCCTTGTTGAATGCGGCTTGCGTGAATACGTTTGCTGTTGAGATGTTCGATGTAATTTCACCACGAAGTATTGCAACGTTAGATGTGATTTCACCACGCAATGTCGCAACGTTGCCTGTAATCTCGCCACGGAGAGTAGCAACGTTTGCAGAAATTCTGGTGTTAACAATAGAGTTGGCAGAAACCGCATTCGCTGTGACAACTGAGTTGATTGAGTTTGACCAGATACCAGATGAGTCTATGTAGCCAACAATGTTTGCAGTTTCAAGGCCACCAACCACAAAGTTAACCTTACCTGTTGAGTTGGTTGTACCAATGGCCAAGTTACCTTTGTTTGTTCCCGAAGATGAAATATACAAGTAACCATCATGTGCTTGTGTCGATGAGTATGCTGGATCGGAGTAGGTTGATCCGTTGATACCCATATCGATGAAATGATCTGTGTCATTACCATCATTGGCCGTAACAACAAAGTCTCCTGAACCCGAAGATGTTTGGTTCTCTAAGTTGACTTGAATGTATGTTGCAGAATTACCTGTAAACTGACCTACAACGTTTGGTAAAATTGTAAAATTGTTACCCACAACCAAGTTATTATTTGAATAAAGTCCTGCGGCCAATGTGGTAAGTGTAATCTTACCAGTGATGTTGGTTGGAATGTCAACACCAACCAGCACGGTATTTGCCGTGTTGGCATTGATTGAAGTGATTGATGGTAAATCGGTTATTTTTACTGTTGACATTTTTTATCCTAAAATAATTTCTCTGTTATCTTGCGTTACGATATTCATACCATTTTGTGTTATCAGTTCTGGGTAGTAGACTGTACCAAGTGAGTTGTAGAATTCGACATTCGTTGTTGCTATTGTTCTTCCAATTGAAACGTTTGCTGTATTCGATGAGAATGGTATTGTTGTATTAGCAAAGATGACATTGTTAGAATAACTAACATATGTTACTGTACCATGGAACGTGCTTGCACCATTTACAACCCTAATTCTATCTCCAATGAATACAATATCACGCATTTTGTTTGCGGTGTTACTGTACTGACCGTCATTGATAACATCATATTGACCTGTCGCAGACAATATATTTATTCTATTATTGGAGGTCAATACGTTTGCAGTTGCAACGTTTGCAAATGATAAGAATACGTTGTCACGAATCACTGCTGTATTGCCTACGTGATTTACCGAAATAATCTCAGAGAATACATTTGGACCGTATGGATATATCAAAGAAATGAGTGAACCCGGTAGTGCAATGTTTGCAATGTTTGCACCAACAAGCGCATCAAATTTAATAATGTTATTACTTGCATTTTCAAACGTAGAATACATCGATGCATTTGAACCTGGATCACCAGTATAGAAACCTAATGTGTGCGTATTCGATTGATGTGTTTCCACATCAACCAACATAGTTTGCTCAGATTTTAATGCATTGATTGGAATAACTTTTGTTCCTGATGGATGCAATAGTTTAAACAACACTTCTTTGTATGCTTCAAAAGATTTTTGTACAGTTAAATCATATGTGAAGTTATTGTAATCTTCATTCTCAAGAATCTGGTTAGAACTTGCAAAACCATCATCGTTTAGGTACTGACCTGTACCAATAATCAAACCGTTCAAAAACTTTGCTGTTGCAACTGCGGCACCGTTACCATATGTTCTAATACCATTTTGGTAAATATATTCACCTGTTTCGGCATTTGTTGTCGTGAAGTTGGTGTCGAGGTCTAGGTAAAGGTTTGCACCAATTGCACGTTCGGTTGATTTCAACTGAAGGTTGGTTTTTGTATTTGATGTGTAGTTATAAACCCTCAAAACATATTTTGAGTTTGCCTGCACTGCATTAGACTCATATAGTGAAATCGAATCTACATATGCTCTGAACACGGCCGAATTTACATTTGAACCCTGATAAATCAAATCACCATTTTTAATAATGTTTGAGGGGGAAACGTTTGTAACCATGAGGTCACGTACTTTAAGGGAAACTCTTGGTGCTTCAATATAATCTTCACCAAAATTCTCAATGATGAAAGATGTGATAGCACCAATACCACGTTCATCTGCAACAGGTGTCAAGTCTGCACCGTCACCAAGAACCGTATTGACACGGAGAGATGCACCTGAACCACCTGAAGTTGTTACTGTGAGTGTTGGTAAGTTTGTTTGTTTATAACCCAAACCATTTTTAGGGTATGTAACAACCTGATTGGTTGTATTTGAGTAGATATATTCTGTTGATGTAATTGAACCAGTTGCATTCACACTCACATTAGCCCTAGCACCTACACCACCGGCAGAGTCTGTAAAGTTAATGATATCACCGTTCGCATATCCAGTTCCGGGTGTAACAATTTGAATAGGACCTAACATGCCCAATGATCCTAATATACCCTTGATTTTTAAATTTTCTGTAGTCTGTGGGTCTGTTGTGTCATATAATGAAAATGCTTTTACTGAGGGGAGTGTTTTGTATCCACCGCCACCGTTATTTAATACTACTGATTGTATAGGATATGTGGAAAATCCAACAAAAGTAAATGCATTTGCTAAAGAACAAACTGAGTTTGCCGATGTGTTTGCTGGAAAAAATGGATAAGAAGATGCACCAATTTGTGTTGCCGCAAACAGAGACAGACTCATGTAATTTTGTGGAACGAATGCCACATTAATTTCACCTGATGGATTAACAGTACCAACGTTAGCGATAGCACCAGAACCTCCACCACCAAGTATCCTGATGTATGTGTTCGGGTCTGGTCTATAACCATATGATCCATTTACAACCGTAATATCACGGAGGGAACCTGTCGTTGTTTCATATACATATGCTGTTGCACCAATGCCGTTTGCAGAGTTTAAACCACCATAGAATACAACTGGATCACCAGAATATGTTGGTGATCTACCATTATAAAGTTGTCCACGTTTGGTTGAGTTGATGTTAACTGCTGAAATGGAACCAAGAATCTTAGCCCGTAATACGGTTGCACCTACAGTTCCTTCTGAAACTACTTTTGAATCTTTAAAATAAAGCGTTTGATTGTTATTGTCAACTACTATTACATCTTCACCCGAAACAAATAGACGTTCGATGTTGGCGATGTAAACTTCTGTTCTATTTCCAACAGCAACACTTCTTTCAACTGTTGCAATAGATTTTGATGTTTCACCAAACAATCTGTAGTTGTTGATTGACAACCATTGTTCATCATTAGTTGCGAGTCTCAGACTCTTAGAAACGTACCACTTACCATCGGATGCTTTGAAAATAACATCACGTGTTAGAAAAATTTCAGCATCCGAATTGTACAATGCACGGAATAAAAATTGATAAGAAGCTGGTGTACCCTTGCGTGAGTACAACTCTTTAGCCATTCTAATCAGTTTGCTTTTATCTGCAAGACAATCTGCTGGAAAATTTGGTAAAAATTGGTTGATATAATAATCAATAAATTTATTGAATGTTTCACCAGGCTCCACAAAATCTATGTCTTGATAGTTCAAAAGATTTTGTGTTCCGTAAATAACACCTTCTTTACCAGAACCAATGTTCTGTTGTTCCATCCATTCATAGTATGCCTGAATGAATGCAACGAAAGTTTGGTAGTTATCATCAGACCTGATAAACTCAGGTAACTGATAAGGAACTTTTAACGAGGTTTTTTTGGCGAAATCAGTAGTCATTATTGTACACTAACATTTACTGTGATTGCTTCGGGGTCAAAATCGTCAACTGCTACAATTTTATTATATGTTGATGATATAATCGTGGAATCTGGAACGACAGAAATTGTAAACTGACCTAACGCATTGTTCACTTCAAGTGGTGCAAAATCTGTGAGTGTTACTTTACCAGTTAAATAATCAATTGTTCCTGCATCTGCATTCAAGATTGTTTTGACGTTGTTGAGATAAAAATAAGACCTAATAATACCTTGTGAACCTTGCAAAACTGGTGCGGCATATGCTAATGCACCAGATGTATCACCATCTTGTGGAGTAATTGTCACAAACGCTTCTGTGTAATTGTAACCAGGATTTGTTACAACAATACTATTAACACGACCAGCAACAAGAACTGCATAAGCAGCCGCATCTAGTCCATCACCAGAAATAGTTACTGTCGGCACTTTGGTGTAACCGAAACCTTGATTCACAACGTTAATTGTTGCGACACCACCAGTTGTTGTTGGAACTTCTTCAAAATATACTCCTCGTCTAACACCAGAAATGGCACTAGCATCTGCTTGCGAGAAGTCTGGTGAAGATGTTAGACCCGCATTGAAGTAATTTCTTTTGAGTGCAACACCAAAATCCAGAATGTAAGTTGTTCTTGAATTCAATCTCGGATAGAATTTTTTCTGTAATTTTACGGTTGATTCATTTGTAATGATTGATGTATCTGCCGTTTGTATGCTAGAAATTAACTCTGGTAATTTAAACACAGAGTTAAATGTGTTCAGTGTTGTTGAAGAAAACGTATTGATTGCGGAAACGACAGCACTTTGAATTTGATTACCGGTCAGTGTGGTCTTCTTTGGATCATACAAAACTTTTGTATTTATTTTTACAAATGTATAATCCGCATCAACAACAGTTGGCACAACAGTCAAAACTGAAATTGGTTTAATAACTTCAGATATAAGTTTTTCTTTTTGTGTTGGTGTCAATGTGTATCCACCAGAAGGCTTAACTGCACAGAAGATTTGCCCATAAACTGGTGGATTATTTTCCTCTCCACCCCATACTGATACAGAATCAATTGGTAAATTGGTAGAATTATTCTGGATTAGATAGATGTAATCGTCTTTTGTCACAGCACGACCTTGTGCGGCATAAGCCTTAGGTGCTGTAAATTTAATGGAATCTATTGTTTCTTTATTAGAACCTTGTGTCGCAGATGTAACAGAATTTACTACTGTGTTAGAAAAACCACCGATGCTAGTCATGGCGGTAAAAGAGTTTGCACCAAAGGCCGAGGTACCTGATGTTGTAATGTATGTTAGATTAACGATGTTTCCGTTTATGAGAGATTTTCCTAATAGTCCGTCACCAAAATAAATCTTATATTTTCCATTCATTCCTTCTTCTAAGAAATATACTGTGCTTGATGGTGTTAAATCAATATAATTTGTGGAAAGATTGTATGTTACTGATGCTGTATTAGAAGATGATTCTTGTACTGAAACGATTAGTGTTGAAGTGTCGATTGCTGAATCTGGTATTTCAAATAGTTGTTTTGGATTACTTGTGTTATCATATGCATAACTGTATGAAGATGCTATACCCTGAGAAATAATAACGTCTATGAAGTTTGCGGTGTTCGATGTTACGTTTACTGTAGTTGAGTCTGTAGTAAGGAATGTATAGTTTACGGTATCAATTGCTTCGGAAATGAAAGAGGTGAACTTTGGTAATGTAAGTGTAGGTGTTGTTACGTTATTTACTGTGATATTTACTGTAGCCTTTGGTGCAACTGCTGATTGTGGAATATAATTCAATAATTTTGCATGTGAAACAACTGAACTACGCTGAATTGCGGAGTCTAAGAACATTTCATTTGCAACCATGTTTAGGTAGTATGCATTGTATTGTGTATTGTATGCTAACAAGTCAACAAGAACAGAAAGTGCAGAGCCATCAAAGTTGTAATCTTTGAGTGTGTCTTGTTGCGATAGAAAAGACTTTAGACTTGCTTTGATACCACCAAAGTCAAGGTTTGTTATTTGTAGACCTGAATTAGCTGTTGCCATTATCGTGTTCTCTCAAGAATTAAATTGATTGCTGTGGGTTGTACATTATTTCCAATAAAAAACTCTATTCCCACGCTATAAGAATTATTGTCCACTTGTTCCTGGATGGTAACCTGTGTCAATCTAACCCTAGGCTCATGGTTATTGATAGTAGTTTCTATCTCAGTTTTTAAATCTTGTGCTGTTAAAAAACTAATAGGTTCGAACAACATTTGTTCAATCCTGCTACCAATATTTGGTTGGAAAGGCCTCTCATAGTTTTTGGTCAACAAAAGGTAACGCACGGAACGAATGACCGCCATTTCATCATAACTCAAGGCGATATCATTTCTACCAGGAGTCCTAGTAAAATTGAAATCTATATCTGAATATAATTTTTTAAGTGTTTGTACCATTTTATTATTTATCGTAGGAGTAAAATGACTTTTTCAAAACCAAGGACATGCTCGAAAAAAATCTAGGGCCGGAACGAAATTTTCGAATTTTAGGAAGTATTAGTGTTCGCAGTATTAGATGTAAGTTTTTGCTTATAACTGTCCGTACCTATGAGATTGTTAATGAGATATAGTTGTGTATTTCCAACATTTTCGAGGTTATCAATCTTATTAGAATCTTCCAGTAATATTAGACCCTGTTGATAAAAGTTCCAATCATGGAGTCTTCGTGTGCTTAACATTCCACTAGCAGTTTGTAAGTGGGAAATTATCGAATTTGCTTGTGTGGTGGTTATGTTTGATGCCAAATTTCCAGTGCCATCCAAATAAATTGAAGAATTTAGTGTCGGATAGTCATTTGTAATAATCACTGTATTTGCGGCAATATCATCACCCATGAATAAACTTGTCATGCATCCTAGCAACGGAGTTGAATCTTGAATACCATCGGTGTTATTCAACAACATCAACAAGTTTTGACCCACCTGTACAGAGGTATCATAGTCTGGATATTCAATCACAGGAGAACCGTTTTCTGGAACGGTAGATTCGGCTCTAGTCACTCCAGCGACATTTGATGTGTGTTGCTTGAATAGATTTATTTCCGATAAAAGTGTGGTTGCTGATGATTGCAGACCTGCTCCATTAGCTGTATCATATGAAACAATCGTCAGCATTAGGTTGTATAGGTTCTGTGTACTCGATTGAAGTTCATTACATACATTCAATACTGGATTTTTGTAGTAATTTGTTGCTATGATTGTACCATTGGCCAGGTCACTTTTTTGCCATGGCTCAAGTGATATTGGTTGTGTGTTTAGAAAGTTTTTTGTATCCTGACTCAAGTAAATTGCATCACCGAATTTACTTGTATCGAAACTGAAACTTAATCTGTTAAATACGTTTGCGCCTGACATTCAAATCTCCATTATAACATTTTACGTAAAGGTGTGGAAGTTGGACCCTTTGGTGCTTTATGTATATGCGAATTGTACTGCATTCTCATAGTCATCATTGTACCTAAAGTGTCTCTCACCATAGCACCTTGTGTAAGTGGTGTCCAAAGGCTTACAGCACCAAAAATTGGTCCGAGTGTGTCGATACCGAGATTGGAACTGAGTTTCATACCTGCCGTTACGTTTTCAACCGCAGAAACTGATTGTTTAGAAATGATTGAACCGGAGACGTTCAAATCACTGTTAATATTCACGGCTGATGCCGCTCTGATACTGACTGTACCAAGTTCTCCACCAGCAAAAAGTGAAATGTCACCACCTGAGGTTATCTCCACTTTTTCACCTGAATTGATTTTTGTTTTTCCGTTTACCTGTTGATATGAGTCACCATTAACTTGACTATAACAATCACCAACTACATTAAAAACGGAATCTCCTTGCACCGTGATATTACAAACACCATTGATAAGTACATTATTGTTACTTGCAATAATTTCGTATTTGTCACCAAGAATTTTAACGATTTGTTGACCGTTCGCTTGTATTTCCGTGAAAGTACCGGTTCTATGTTGAATTCGAACCCTCTCAAATTCTGGTGTGTCATCCATTTCTATAAAATGACCTGATTCCGAGCCAATTACTCTATTGAGTGGTGGGGATACATTCCAGTCTGATGGTGGTTCTGTCCAAGAATAATCAGGACCAGGTTTTTGAGCAATAAATTGCTGTTCGATTTGTGCTTCTGTTGCCATAATTTAAATTCTTCCTGAATATGATTTTGGATTAAGAGTTGCTTGTGTTGTTGCTACGAGAGATTGTGCGCCTGCGACTGTTGATGTTGTTGCACTTACTGTCTTGTTAACATCGTTAATTAAACCTTTAACTTCACCTACAAGCCCACCAGAACTGGTTGCTATTGATAATGCAGATTTCAATGAGTTGTAAAGTGCCGCCAAACAATCTTGAAACATTTGTAATAATCTTGCAGGTAAACTTAAAATCCATGCAATCATTTTTTGCACATATGCAACATATCTTGCAATTTCAAGTATAACATTGTTGATAAAATCTAAAAAATCCCTAATATCTTTCAATATACCCCGAATAACTTTGATTGCACCAATGATCTGTGTGACCAATGGAGAACTTGAGGCTCCTGAAGTGATTGCTTCGATTCCTTTTCTTATAGCTTGAAATAAAGTTGAATTTTTTAGGTCTTCAAGTGCCTGTTTGAATCTTATGTTATTGGCTATATCACAAACGTGCGCCCTCGACTTGTCAGACTTTTCAATTCCGGTACCCTTATATGTATTCGATGTAGCTGGCGCTGTTGATTCACCCACACGCACAGGTTTCATTGCTGGTGTGTCGGAGTAAACAACTGGTGTTATCGCATTCGACTCATTTAATGAAGAATTTGTATATTTTGCTTTTGCAAAAAAACCTCTACCTTCTACCTCATCCGCTTCTTGTTGCGGTATGGCAGGAAACACACCAAGCATGGCTGGTGCCTGTGATGAAAGACCATCCATAAAGAAACCAAAAACATAGTCACCTTCCATTGGTGTGGAAAATGTCCTAGAATCATTTACAGGATACAATGGTGTTGCCCAAGGTAATTCAGATGTTGGAATTTCCTGTAAGTTATCGGTGTGAGAACCAAAAATCCTAACTTTACAACGACCCACGTTCAATGGATCAACACGGTCTTCTACGACACCAATCCACCAAACGAAATCGTCGTGTCCGAGTCTATTTTTAAATTCTGTCATTATACATCACCTTTTATTGCTTTTTGCATGTCACCTGAATTGTCATAATTATCAACCGATGCACTGTAACTATCTTTAACAACTTCAAGTATAGTTTCATATTTACCCGCAAAATCAATAATATGGCGAACGGCTGTAATCATATAAATTCCTGAGTGAAATGGATCTTCTTCACCGGCATCATAACCAGATTCATTCTTACTTCTGCTTGATGGTAAAGACACACCCACTAACATACCAACAGTTAAGTTTGGATCACCTGAAACTGAAAGTTTAATTCTAGAATAATGTGAAAGAGAAAGCTGTGCAGTTCTGTTTGGTACATAATCTTCTACTCTAACATCATTGGCAACATTCCACGGTTCTTCACTGATTCCCAATGCTTTCTTTTGATCGGAATTAGATACTGTAACTTTCAATACTGCATCATAATTCTCATTAGCTTTTTTACCAAGTCTATTTTTCAATTCTGGTATTAAAGAGTTTTCATTTAGTTTTTTTGAATTTTGAAAATATGCTGAATAATCAAATTTTGTGTCTTTGAAGGTTCTTGTTAGAGGATCAATTGAAATCAATCTATTAGCAAAAGCACCGGATATAGTTCCATACAAAGTGTCGAAAGTGTCGAGAAACACATATGATTTTATACCAATAAGGTTTCTACCCAACTCCGCACTTTTAATTTCCCAACCAACACCATTTATTTTATTACCAGCACTTCTCGGTATGTAAATAAATTGTATGTATGGTTTTTGTGAAAAGAGATTTTGTAATGAGTAAAAATTGAAACCCTCAGCGTTTTCATAAAAAAGAAAATCAGCACCTTTTTTGCCAATAGGTTTCGCATAATTTGACAACCAATTAATAGCTTCGAATGGCTTCTTATATGGTATTACAAAATCGTAAAGACCATCTGTTTCCTGCATTCTAATAAACTTTTTATCAATTTTTAATTTGTCCGAAAGTATGTCGTATATAATTTCTGATATTTTTTTACCTGAATATGATTTGCTAACTTTTGTTTGCTCGGATAATAATAATTCTTCTGAGCAAAAATGTAGTGCATATGTTTCTGTTGCACTATTGTTTAATACTCTTTCAGAAACACGATAAATTCTAAAATATTTTTCAGTTGTTAATTCTTCATTTGATTTTATAGTTTTCTTAAATTTTAATTTAAGATAATCGAATCCTGACATTCCGAGTCTGTCAATTAAACTTATTGAATCGTTGATTAATATACTTCCGCTTGTTATTCCTTTAAAAATGTCTTCATAATATGATAATTCAACCATCATCATTTTGATGTTTGTGTTATCTTTTGCAGTAATAATGTATGCTTCATCAAGACTGTAATCATCAGCCGTAATTAAACCACGGGTTTGTACGACAGGTGCTTCTTTCGGTGCCAAAATTGAATTTTGGCCAGCAACTTCAATATTTTGTAACATTATGCAACTTTCATTAATACTTTAAGTTGTTGTTCCATTTCACCTGCATATGTACTATTCAATAACTTAATTTGTCTCCTAGACTCATTTAATTCTTCTTCGTAATCATATAACGTTACAATATTTTTTGTTGTTGATACAATACATTGTGTTCCGTTTGCAACTGGAGGATCGGGTATATCATATGTTACCGTAGATTCTGTGAGCGTATTATATTCGCTTTGTGTTATTGAAACTTCTTTAATAGTTTCTGTTCTGGTATAAACATCAGTTGTTGTTATAATTTTTTTATATTCATATACGGTTGTTTGTGTATATTCAAAAGGTGTTTTTCCTGCATCCTCTGCTTCTGTTGCATATTTTGAACCCAGGTATTCCAGGAAAGATGCATATGGCATTGGCCATTCCCAAACAGGATCTAAAATTTGATTTGAGAATAAAACTATCCAATATTTGAATGGATCACCATAATATTTTTCAGCAACAATCTCCGGTGTATCACCTTCTTGTATCGCATACTCATAGAATTGCATTGGATTGTTTATCAATTCTTGAACTAATGCCGCACGTGCCAACAAATTGGTCATCAATATAGGATAACCATTTTGGTCTGGTGTAATTATTTTAGGTAATGTTTTGAAATAGTACATTAGTATCCCGCTTTAATTCTATTTTTATCGATGATAATAGTCTCTTTAAATTGAAGGGTCATCTTTATTTGTACAGGAGAACCATCATTAAAAGTTGACCAACCATTTGGACCGTAATCGACACTTATATTTTCTAAAACAGTTCCACCAGTGTCGTCACCTATTCTAGGTACATATTCGTTTCGTTTACCTTTGTAAAGGAATTCTATTTTGAAGGGGTAAGGAACTTCCATAAACAAACCTTGTGAAAAGTAACCTAGGGGTTTCAGTTCTGGTGCGGCCGCAAATTTAAAATGTTCAATAATTTTTTTTACTTCTTCACTTTCTTCTTTACTGTAAGGAGTGAATACAAAATCAAACTGAAAAGTTCTAAAGCCAACACCTCTAAACAAAACTTGAAGTTGTGGGTTTATTGCTTGACCCAAACCTCTTGCGGCAAGGTCACCAAGGTTGTTCATACCAAGTGCTTTTCCTGCCGCATTTGCGAGAGTATATCTGATAAATGGATCTGAACCAGCTTTGTTTGCCAGTTGTTCAATAGTTTTATCGGCTGAACCATTGAATAGGTCAAGCATTGATGTTCCAGCTTGCGCCAAGAAATATGCTTTACCTAAAGATTCTGTTAAACTAATATCATCATAAGATGCACCGTATGTAACATTTACAGTATCCGGAATATAAAGTGCAATAGATGTATCAGGTTTTCTAGGAACATCTGCGGCCGCAATTTGTCTACTAAGGTTAGTTAAAGATTTTTTAAAATCCTCTGGGGCTTGAGGTAATTCTACCGTAGGTTTACCCTCTAACACATTTTGACCACTTTGAGCGATAGAACTACCCACGGCACCTGCATATCGAGCCCCTCCTGTAATCACATTAATAGTGTCTGTTACAATTTCCGGTTTGTAGTCGGGATCGGGTCGCATAGATGTGAATTTAATCACATGACTACGTGTTGCGTCTGATCCCAAATTGCGAGGATATTTTAATCCGGTAAATTCGAATTTATTTCCATACAGTAACTGTAGTGGACCATTTATGGTTCCCGGTACTGAAATACCCGCTATTGAGGTTGGGATAGATATTGGCATGGTTTTTGTTATTTTAAGAAGGTAATATACATATTTATATGGCATACAGCGGCAAATTCACACCAAGAAACCCACAAAAGTATCGTGGAGACCCAAGAAACATCATTTATCGTTCGACATGGGAATGCCGAGTGATGAATTGGCTTGACTCGAACGATACCATTCTAGAATGGGGTTCTGAGGAGTTCTCAATACCATATAAATCTCCGGTAGACAACCGTGTTCACCGTTATTTTCCTGATTTTTACGTGAAAGTTAAGCAAAAAGATGATACAATCCGAGTGATGATTATTGAAGTAAAACCAGCAAAACAGACTAAACCACCAGAGAAAAAGAAGAAAGTCACGAAACAATACATCCAAGAAGTGGTTACTTGGGGTATTAATGAAGCAAAATGGAAAGCCGCAACCGAGTTCTGTCTAGACCGTGGATGGGCTTTCAAAGTATTAACAGAATATGATTTAGGATTAAAATGATTAGATTGCATGTGTTGTCGGTTCCGCATACGGCATCGACAAAAGAGTATACGGTTTGCGCCTTTACTCAAAAAGTGATTAACTTTTGCAAAATGTACAAAGACATGGGTATGCATGTCATTCATTATGGACGTGATGACTCCGATGTTATCTGTGATGAACATGTCACAGTAACAACACGTGCGCTGAATGAGAAGGTTTATGGTATATATGACTGGAAGAATCAAGGCCTAAAATACAATCAACAAGATGAGGTTTTCAAAACATTCAACGATAACTGCATCAAAGAAATCGAAAAGCGTAAACAGCCGCACGATATTATTCTGTGTTTCTTTGGGCTGGCGCAGAAACCAGTTTGTGATGCACACTCAGATTTGATTTGTGTTGAACCTTCTATTGGTTATCCGTCCTCCTTTGCACCATACAAAGTATATGAATCGTATGCTGTGATGCATGGTCTCCAAGGTCCAGACAAAGTAGCAACTGCCGAATATAAGTTCTATGATGTTGCGATTCCATCTGGTTTCGACCTGAGTGAATTTGAATACACTGAAAAGAAAGAAGATTATTTCTTAATGTGTGGTCGTATGGTGTGGTCTAAAGGTGTTGACATTGCGGCTCAAGTGTGTGAACAACTTGGTGTGAAGTTGGTGTTGGCGGGCACCACTTTTGGTCCAACCGATTGTAATGTCGGTGATACATGGCCTGCCCACGTTGAATATGTCGGTTATGCTGACGTTGAGAAACGAAAGAAACTCATGGCTGGTGCAAAAGGTTTGTTCTGCCCAACAATCTACAATGAGCCGTTTGGCTACGTAGCAATTGAAGCAATGTTATCGGGTACACCAGTCATCACAGTTGATTGGGGTGCATTCACAGAGACTGTACAGCACGGAGTGACTGGTTTCCGTTGCCGCACGTTTGAACAGTTTGTTTGGGCCGCTAAGAATATTGATACAATTTCTCCACGTGCATGTCGTGAATGGGCTGAAAAGAACTACAACTTCAATAAAATCGGTTCAATGTACAAAGAATACTTTGAATCGATTATCAACCTTTCCAAGGGTAGTGGTTGGTACACCAAGAATGATGAAAGAAAAGAACTTGAATGGCTTACCAAGACACAACCCACACAACCAAAGACGTTCAAAGAGATTCTAAACCAATATAACAGAATCAAAGATGGCAAAGTGCATTTTCTTCAGATTGGTGCCATGGATGGTGTAAAGCACGATGATCTATATCCGTATGTAATGAGTTACGATTGGACTGGTGTTTTGGTTGAACCTCTACCAGATATGTTCGATAAACTGGTTGAGAATTATTCACTCAAAGATGGCCTAAAGTTTGAAAATTCCGCTATTGCTAACTCTGAAATCGTAACGATGTACCGTGTACCATCGGAATTGGTTGGAACTGATGGTATTCCCGATTGGGCTGAAGGTTGTTCTACGATGGTGCCAAAAACACATATTGAAGACATAGTACCACATATGGTTGAACAAGAAGTTAGGGGCATCACAATCTCTAAATTGTATGAAAAATATGGTAAACATTTCGACTTTATTCAGGTTGATACAGAGGGCTATGACTATGAAATATTCTTCCAGTTCCTTGAGAATGGATTCACAGCAGAATTGTTAAAGATTGAGATTGCACATATAACTTATACAAAAGCGGTGTGGATGCGCTGGAAACTGGAACAAAGCGGTTATAAGACATTCATTGACGGATACGATTTAATAGCCTACCAGTTCTAGTATAAATACTGGATGGCTTCAACACTCACACAACTCACTCAACAAAAAACGGCTCTGGAACAAGATTTTTTGTCCAGAAAATCCGTCACGTGGTTACAAGACCAAATGCGTGACCTAAAGGCGCCGATCAAATTGGCGAGAGAAATAGCAAAAGAAAAGAGTAGACAGGGTGGTCAATTTCAGATGGGTGGACTCTACCACTTTTTCTATGATCCACTGACCAAGGGAGATTTGCCTTACTATGACATATTCCCTCTGGTGATACCACTTAAACGTGATGCCGATGGATTTATAGGGCTAAACCTGCACTATTTACCACCTAGGTATCGTGCTGTGTTTATGGACAAACTCATGAATTTTGCCATTACAAATGAAAATAATGAGCCTAAACGCCTTCGTGTAACTTATGATATTTTGACGGCAACAAAGAACTTCAAAGAGTTTAGGCCTTGTTTGAAGCGTTACCTGAATAGTCAAATTAAATCAAAGATTTTGACGATTCAACCACCAGAGTGGGAGGTTGCATTATTTCTTCCCACAGCCGTTTTCAAAGGCGCACCCGTTTCTAAAGTTTATGCTGAATCGGTTGCCAAAGCACAAAGTAGGACATACTAATGGCAGGCTCAATCGCAGATTTTAAAGCAAGTTTTAATACAGACTTAGCACGACCAAGTAGGTTTGATGTAAACATTCCAATTCCTATTGGTCTTCTCCCATACAGAGAAATCGGAAGAACACTTAGAATGCGTTGTGAGAACGCAGAACTTCCAGGTCGTTCAATCTCAACAACAACGATGAAAATTTATGGTGTCGAGGAGAAGTTTCCGTATCAAACAACATACAGTGATATCAGCCTCACGTTTATTGTTGGTGATGATATGGCTGAAAAGAAATTCTTTGATGCATGGTTGAACTGGATTAATCCAACAATCAATTACAATCTGAAGTATAAAGCAGACTATGCTGTTCCACTCACAGTAAATCAATATGATGTGAGGAATGAACTTTCATATTCTGTGACAATGTTGGACACTTTTCCAATTGCAGTAAATCAGCTTGACCTTGATTGGTCCTCAGATGGTCACCATAAACTGACTGTTACGTTTGCATACACAAGCTGGAGAAACAATTCAGTTGAAGCACTTGGAATGGAACTCTTGGAAACAACTATTGCAGAGTCGTTGGACTTCCCTACTTTTCCTACTGGGTTCTTAAGATTACCATCAAACTTAGGAAAAGATTTAATTCCACCTGGAGAAAGTTTGTCACCAGGTGAAAAATTTATATAATAAAATGGAGATATAAATCATGGCTTTACCAAAAATCGATACACCGATTTATGACTTGGAATTACCATTATCAAAAAAGAAAATTCGTTTCCGTCCTTTTCTAGTGAAAGAGCAAAAGAATCTTCTAATGGCAATGGAATCTGGAGACAGAGAATCGATTGAACAAAATATAAAACAGGTTCTAAACAACTGTACAGTTACAGAAGGCATTGATATCGAAAAACTTCCAGTTATCGATATTGAATATTACTTTCTGCAACTCCGTGCAAGGTCTGTTGGAGAAGTTGTCGAAAACAAATATCGTTGTGATAACACGGTTGATGAAAAACCATGTAATAACATCATGGAAACATCACTGAACCTACTTGATATCAAAGTTGAGGGTGTTGTTGAAGGTAATGATGTTATCGAACTTACCAACACAATTTCAATCAAACTGAAATATCCAGAATTTTCTGTATTAAATAAACTGTCGAAACTCACAAGCGTTTCTGATATTGCATTTGAAATGATTGCCGAATCTGTAGAGTATATCTATGATGGTGAACAGTTTTATTATGCAAAAGAAGTTGATTCAAAAGAAATTGTTGAATTCATTGAATCTCTCAATCAACAACAGTTTGCAAAGATTGAAGATTTTTTCGCAAATCTTCCGAAGATTGAAAAGAAAATTGAAATGAAGTGTTCACGTTGCGGTTTCGAACACAAACTTGACGTTGAAGGACTGGAAAGTTTTTTCGGTTAACATTTGGTCATGATAATTTGAGAAATTATTACAAAACTAATTTCTCTTTGATGCAACACCATAAGTACAGTCTTACGGAACTTGAGAATATGATACCGTGGGAACGTGATGTATATGTTGGTATGCTTATACAATATATTGAGGAAGAAAATCAGAAGATTAAACAAAAGATAAACGAGAGCAAAATTAGATGAACTACTACGATGCCGCCAGAATAAGAAAAAAAGGCTTCGCTAATTTAATGACAGATAAACTGACTTCAGGTCAGGGTATTTTTTCATCTAGACGAGATGCTTTGTCTGAAATGTCAAAGGCAAATTCTTTGGCTATGAAAGAACGTTTCGATCCAATGAATATTGCCAAGTTTCTCACTGGCGGTAGCACTTTAGCACCAGCAATCGTTGGTCGCCTCACAGGCAGAAGCAAAGAAGATATTGGTTACTTTGCAGGTAAAAGACAATACCAATATACACCAAGACAGTCGAACTACTGGCAAAAGTTTAATAGTCCAAATATGGGTGGAGGTGGCTCAAAGAAAGCTACACAGATTCTGGAAAAGATGGTCTCATTTATGGAAAAGACCAGATATGATGATGTGAAAGAGCAAGATACACTTGATTCTTATAATGAACTCAATGAATACATGAGAGCAGAGAACCACAAAGAAGTGGTGAATGTATTCAAAGAGGCAATTAAGAACAAACGCAAAGTCATGAAACACATGGCTAAAGAAGCAAAGAAACGTGCGGCTTACGAAAATTCTGTGAGTAAAAGAACACAAGCGGCGGAACGAAAGGCTCCTGCGCCTTCGGCTCCTTCAGCACCAACACCAGTTCCAGTACCCAGACCACCAGCACCGGCTCCTGCACCGGCTCCTAGACCACCAGCACCGGCACCTGCACCGGCACCTGCACCGGCACCTGCACCAGCACCAGCACCGGCTCCAGCACCGGCTCCAGCACCTAGACCACCAGCACCGGCACCTGCACCGGCTCCAGCACCTAGACCACCAGCACCTGCACCGGCACCTGCACCGGCTCCAGCACCTAGACCACCAGCACCGGCTCCTGCACCGGCTCCTGCACCGGCTCCAGCACCTAGACCACCAGCACCGGCTCCTGCACCCAGACCACCAGCACCGGCACCCGCACCAGCACCTGCACCGGCTAGACCACCTACTGCGGCACCTGCACCCCCAGCACCGGCTAGACCACCTACTGCGGCACCTGCACCTCCAGCACCCGCTAGACCACCTACTGCGGCACCTGCACCACCAGTATCAATTCCACCGAGTGCCGCAATAGTTGGTGCCTTTGGGGTTGGAACTGTTGGTGCCGCTATTGCTGAAAAAATGGCCAAAAAAGAATCTGCCGGAGGTAAACCGGATTCTTATTATATGGCCAACATAGTAAGAGGAGGAACCAAAAGTGACACATCCAATTCATTTAGAATAATAAAAGGAAATATTGATGTGACAACTGGCCAACCTTATCCAAAAGATTTGACTGATATGACCATAGCTGAAGTAGTTGAACTTGCCAATAGGAGGAGCCAACATTTTGACAAAGCAGGAGCCGGAGCGGCTATGGGTAAATATCAATTTATGCCACAAACGCTTGCCGGTAGATACGATAGGAAAACAAACACCTTTTTGCCGGGAGTAGCACAAAAAGTTTTCGGTCCTTGGGCAATGTATCAACCTTTTTCTAAAGAAAATCAAGAGATAATGCAACAGTTTTTGATGCGGGCAAATGCAAGAGCATTAATGAAAGATAATTTACCAATAACTGATGCAAATTTGTACATGTTACATTTTTCAGGTAATACAAGCATGGTGAGAAAAATGATGGCCGCAAATGATACTGATAGTATGTCCACCATATTATCACCTGCTGCCGTCATAGCGAATAAAACAGTAGCGAATATGACTGTTGGTGAGTATAAAAGAAAAATTTTGAATATTTTTGACTCCAAAGTTATAACCTATCAGCAACTCACAGAAGGTATTAATGTTCCCACACCAACAGGAACACTTGAAGATTATCAGGCTGGAATGAGACTACAACAAGCTGAAGAAAAAAGGGCTGAAATGAGGTCAAGATTCCGAAGATCCGAAATACTACAACAAAACGGTGTTATGGTCAATCAAAACAACATTACAAATAGACAAAGAAATGTGAATGTGAATTCGGCACCTTTACAAGAATTAAATCCAAGAATAGGACACTAAAATGGATTACAGAGTAGCAAGCAATATCAGAGGTAAATCTCTATCGTCAATGATGGCGGATAGAATCGCATCCGGTGGTTCTATTGGATCATCCATTAGAAGTTCCATCTCCGATAAACTGAAAGCAAGGGCAACCGGTGTCAAAGAAAAGTTTGATCCAATGAATATTGCACGTGCAATGACGGGTGGCGGTAGACTTGCTCCCGCAATTCTCGGTAGACTCACTGGTCGTTCACAGTCTGACATAAATTATTTTGCGGGTGATAAGAACAAAAAGGGTAGAAGTTACACACAAATTCCAACCTACATGAACACACCAGGTGAAGGCCTTGGTGGTTCAGCCGTTGATGTATTAAATAAAATGCTTGCATTCATGGTTAATTCCCGTGCAAGTGACTTAAAGAAAAAAGAAACGGCAAAACAATTTCTCGAAGAACAAAAGGTTGAAGAACAGCGCAGACAAGATGAATTCTTAGAGTTATTGAAAGTATATACCTCTTTAGGCACATCCACAGTGATAAAAGCCGAAGAAGGTGAAAACATGATGGATAAGTTTAAGAGAATGCTGGATGCTCTTGCATATAAATTTCAAAAGATGTTGGATGCAATCAATGTCTTTAAAAATGCTAAAGCATTGGCTTCTCTTGTTGGTCTTCTAACTAATCCTCTCGGTTTGGCCATAGGTGCAATTATAGCCGCAACTTATGGATTGCAAAAATTAGCCGATAAAACACCAAACTTCTCCGTTCTTACACCACAAGAAGCACAGAATGTTTTGAACAGTAAAGATCCATTTGCAATTCAGCAAGAAGGTGGATATGATAAACTTGCCAACATAATACGAAATGGACCAGCAGAAGCACAGAAAGCATTGGACGATTTTAAGGCTGGAAGAATAACAGAACCTGAAATCAATAAATTGGGTGGTGTAACAAAACTTGAAGAAATTGCCAAACAAACCGGACTTGCGGTTCCCGAAAACGTAGCACTTCCAGATAAAGTTCAACCCAGACCTATAAGCCGTGGCCAAAGTCAAATGATGTGGGACCAAAGATATGGTAAAGATTACAATCCAGATGGAACAAGAAAACCAACACAAGTTCCAAACACTGGCACATCACCGGCCGCCACGCCCGTACCTAATACACCACCGCCACCGCCAGCATCAAATCAATCAAGCGCAGAACCGGTTCAACAAACACCTGTTTCTGCAAGAATGAATAATGCTGTAGGTGAAAATCAAGATTTGAATTTGATGGTAAATATGGACACACAAACGCCTGTGGCACCTATCATAACAACAAACACAAGTTCTGTTGATTTGCCTGATAGACCTATTCCTGCTACTGCATTAGTACGTGACAGGACTCCGATTCTTGCTCATGTTCTTAACGCATCTTTAGCACCAGTATAAAAAAAGCCCGCACAAGGCGGGCTCAAAACTTTCGGTCAAGGAGAGTTTTATTCTTCGGCTAGCTTAGAGAAATAAGCCAAATCATCATCATCTTCAGCAATACCGGCATCCGCCATCACTGGCGCAGGCTTACGTGGCATTGCTTTAGCTTGTTCAACTGTAGTCTTTGCGGCTACTGGTGAACCATCAAGGCCGAGAACTTTATCAAGGCGTGCCTTCAACTCATCATAAGACTTGAAGTTTTCTGGTGCAAGGAACTCTTTGAGGGAGTATTCTTTCTTCCAGATTGCTTCTAGCTTCTCATCGTCATCCAACAATGCGGATGGAGATTCGAATTCAGACTTATCATAGTTCTGATAGCCCTCAACTTTACGAATCTTGAGTTTGAAGTTTGCACCAGCCCACATATCAAAAGGATTAATTGGCTTTTCATCCTCAAAAGCAGGATTCATTGCTTCGTTAATCTTATCAAAGATTTTTTTTCCGAACTTGTAAAGGAAAACTTTACCTTCGTTCTGAGGATTCTTAGAATCTTCAACAACGTAGATGTTAGCCATGTAAGACAGGCGGCGCTTTTGCTTACGTGCAACTTCCTTGTTTGCTTCGATGCCAGAGTTCCACAACTGAGAGTTGTATTCAGAAACTGGATCTTTCTGACCAAGAGTGGTCAGTGAGTTTTCGATGTACCAGCCACCAGGTCCCTGGAAGCCGTGATTGAAAACTTTCACCCATGGTAGGGCGTCATCACCATCAACGGAAGGTTGAGGAAGAAAACGAATAACTGCATAACCGTTACCAGCCTTATCGACTTCGGGTTTCCAGAAATTATCTTCTTTGGTTGGGGATTCGGTCGTATTGAGTTGCTCAATAGCCTTTGCGAGTTTGTCCAGGTTGCTGGAGTTACGCTTGAGATTTGCGAATGAAGACATAGTATTTTCCTTGTATAAACGTTGTATTAAATGTATTTCGAATTATCCACATATATCATAATGTATGAAGTATATAGGCGAAATCAAAGATACATCTTCAGCATTGCGATAGTAGAAACGGCATCTGTGTGAAGTATGCCAATACCACCGGCTTTGTTCCAATCATCGATAACGGATTTAGTGTCATCGATAATGATGGAATCTGGAGTAGCATACTTGTATTTCAGGGATTTACCTGGAACAAAGTTTGCTTTGTAGTGAATGTTGTGCTTGTTCAACCACATTTGTTTTTGTGGTGCAATCATTCCGTGATTTTCAGGTCGTGCAGTTGACGAAAGGATTTCTTTAGGTACATCAAAACTGTTCAAGTAACTCAGGAGTTCAAGTGCATCAGGCATGAGGTCAAGTGTACTGAATTCACCATCTTCAATGAACTTTTTGAAGAACCCATTAAATTCTTTATTGCTTCGTGTTTCCTCTGGTGTCGCACGGAACTTTTCCTTGTAACGTTTAGAGAAATCTGCAATCACGCCATCCATATCAACGTAAACGGTTTGTATTTTCATGTTGTAGTCAGATTTAAGTTTTTCTTAAGTATTGCAAGCATCTTGGGTTTATCAAAGTTTAAGAATGGTTTATACTTCTCACAACTCTTGACGAATTCTGGAAAGATAATGTCATCATCAACTTTTTTAACCCACATGGGCAAGAAGTTTAATAACTCATTTAAGATAATTAAAGTCTCTTTAGCACACATATCTTGCATATAAAGATTATACAACAACGGGTACTGTTTGTCAACCACCCTGAGCAATTCTTCCGGATTGTTTACCGAATCGAATAGCCTGTGGAGGTCTTGTTCAAAAACATAGGAGAGGGACTGTTGGGTTTTTTGCCACACCTTGTATTCGGACTCCGCATCCTCGGACAGAAGGTCACCCACCCATATTTTTGGATTCACTAGCATATTGGCAACAAAAAAACCAAAGAGTTCATCACGCTTGTATTTTCTGGACAGTTTATAGAATTGAAACTTGTCCTTACGGAGCATGAATTGGTCTTTGGTTACATTTGTTTTGCCAGAATACTTCACATAATCATACTTTGAAGTGAAATGTAGTTTCAATGCATGAAACAGAGCATACGCTTCAAAACCACCGGCTTCACTCATAATGGCAACTTATTCACTTTCTTAATCATATTTGCGGCTTGTGCTTCATCAGAAATTTTGGCTTTGATTGGTGCAGTGAGAAGTGTTGCGGCAATCTCTACTTCAAAACCAGTTTCTTCACAGTGTAGAATAATAGCATCCATATAGGGTATTCTTTTCTTTTGCACAATTTCTTCAATAATGGCTGAGAACTTTCGTTGTTCTTCCTTAGTGGCCATTATTTCTTACCCATTGAATAAGCAATGCAAACAGCATTCGTGGCAGTTTCATACGCACACTTAACGGAGATTGGATCGATACCTTTTTGGATAGCTGATTCAATATTCTTTGCCATGTTGTTACGATCATTGATGTTGTAAATTGTAAATGCGGCGATAGATGAACACACTGCAAGTGTGATACAAACAATAACCGTGATAACTTCTTTTTGCATTTTAGATGACTCCTTTGTTTCTGTCAATTTCGTCTTTGTTGCTTCTGTAGAAGATGTGTCTGCCAATTTGGTCTACCTTTTTTAATTTCCATTGTGGATTAACATAGTCTGCATGGTAATATGTTGCACCGTTTGTTACATCGGTTTGATGTTCAAAGTTGATGACCATATTAATTGCTAACTGACGAATCTCATTATACAACGAGGTGCCTCGAATTGTCAACTGTTTATCGGTACTTTTCTTCTCACAATACCAAGAGAATTGACATACACCACCGGTTTTCTGATACACTACTCCGCAAATGTCATTCGCATAATTACCTGTTCTGAGCCTATTAAATGTAACGAAAGCAACGGCTTTCTTGCCATCGAGTGGCTCATTTGCGGCTTCAAAATAGATATTATCAGCTAGGCAAGTTATTTGTTTCTGTGTCTCCTTATCTAAGGAATGAAAACTTGCCTTGAATGGTAAATTATATAAATCTATATTTACCATTGACAGTGATATGATGACTGCGGAAAATAGTATGCTTAAAAGTATTGGTTTACTTTGCATTTTTATTTCCTATGTGTTGAACATGGTGGTTGGTTATTCTGTTACGAGGAAACCAACCGAAACCCTAGTCAGCGTTTAGGCTGCCAATGCGAACTTTTCATCGTTTGCGTTTACTTTGATTTAGTTTTTACACCTGCTCTGGTGAGTTGTCCACTTCTGTACTTGTTGCCCTGTCGAAACCTGGTCATCCCCATCAAAAACACACCCCATTACAGCCCTCAGAGGTTTCTTTCATGTAAGACATGTGTTTTTGGTGGAGATGGGCGGAATCGAACCGCCGTCCAGAACACTTTTCTAGTTGCTTCATACAACCATAGCCTCTATTATAGAGGTTTTTTATTTAGGTGTCAAGCGTTTTTGTAGTTTAAATGGTAAACTTATGATTTTGGTTTAATACATTCCACACAGAGTGATTCAACTGCTCTTAGTGGATCATCGAAACGTAATTTGTCGTTCTGGTGTAAATCATAGTTTCCATCAGCATAGCTTGTTCTTCGAACATTTTCAAATCCAATCGAACTGAGAAGCCAGAGAAGTGTTTCAAAATCATATGTAGCTTTATGGTCGTGGTCATGCATGGCTGAGTTGAACAAAGAACCGCTTGTTCTCATCAAATGGGCCTTTTCTCTGAATCCTTCCATCTTCATGTAGGTTTCGAAAAAATGCATCTTTTTTGTTTTATATGCATCAATCCAGAACTCTAAATCTGGAACAATCAGTCTCATTTTTCCTCCAGGTTTTAATGCTCTGAAACATTCCTGTAGTATGAATAGGCCGTCCAGATAACTAACATGTTCTAAGAAGTGTGACTGATATATTCCCTCTAAAGAGTTGTCTGCGGCAGGAATGTCTTTAGTTAAATCGAAATTTAGATAGAACTTTCCGCTAGGCAGTTGAACAAAATCTTCATGTGGTCCATTAGGTTGAAAATCAATATTCAAGTATGGTTCATCTTTATCGTCCGGACCTGAACCAAGATTGTAGTGAGAAAAACGGTCCGAATATTTTTTATATTTTATTGCATTAGTCATATCAATACTGTAGTGCTGTCATATATTTAAATTCAGTTAGGTTTGTGATATCACCATAACCACCAACAGGCATGAGATTAAATGCTAAACTATAACGGGACTTGTTCGTATCATTCTTCGGAACAAAGTGCGGTAGATGAGATGGAAATATGATGAGCCTACCTTTAGATGCAGGTACAGCAAAATGATAGATAGAAAAATCATTTTGTATTTTATGATTCTTTTTTGGAATCATCTGAAACATTGCAGAAGTACCTGCATTTTTTTCGAATATTAATGCCGAATTTTCATCATATTCATCGTCAAAATACAACACACCTGAAATAAAACTATTCGGATGCACATGTGTTTTGTGTTCTTGTGAGTTAGTCTTGTTGTTGACCCACGATAACACATCAACCAAACCTTCAACTTCAAAACCCATAACTTCTGTTGCAAATTTTTTGGCATTTATCAGAATGTTATTTCTAATTGACGAAAGTTTTTCTAAACGAAGCACTTGCTTATTCTCGGTATTTTCACCCCATATATCGCATACCTTTTCTCCACTTGGGAGTAGTTCTTCCACTCTATTTGTTTTTAATGAATACAATTCATCCTGAATTTCTTTGGTGATCTCCAGGTTTTGTATAAAAATTGGTGTTGGGAAAATAGGAATAACATTCATTATAAAACATCCCTATAATTAAATTGAGTAAGTTCTTCTGCTGAACCTAGACCATCTTTTGTTAGCAAATTAAATGCAAGGCTATATCTGTTAAAGGGTGTGGTGTTTAAATCAACTTGATGCACCAAAGTGGCCGGAAATAACACCAAAGTTCCCTTGGAAACTTTAACAGTGGCGACTCGCCTAGTACTGAAAGGTGCTTCAGCAATTCCTGATATACATTCTGGAGGTAAATATTTCGGACGTAAAATAAATTCACTCTCTGAATCTGGATGCATTTTATTCGAAAAATGTAGCGGCATATTTTCCGTGTGTTCATCGAAAAAATATACTCCCGAAATTATACTGTTTGGATGACTATGTGGCATGTGTTGATTATTCGGACGTTTTACTGTCACCCATGATAGCACATCTATCATTTCATTGGTGTCGATACCCAATAAATCACGTGCAAATTCTTTTCCGGCGTATAGAATTTTTTTCCTCAAATCTTTACAAATGTCATCACGCAAAATCATAACATTTGTGGATACTGCACCATAACCAGCAGGTTCTGTTCCTATAGGATGATTTAGTTCCGTATTCGTTAGATAATTTTGTAATTCATTCGATGGTTGATATTCGCCAATTGCAATAGGTTTAGCTAACACGGGATGCACTATTAAATTCAACATTTCATCATTATTTTCACTCATCATTTTCTCCATTTAAAATTAAAAAGCCCAAGTAACAAATGACCATCTCTCACCTTTGGTCACAGTTTCAACTCTATGTCGATACATAAAAGCTGAGGGAAAAATTAGAACATCTCCCTTTTTCATGTTTATTTTCAAATCATCAAACATTATAAATTCACCGCCTTCATAATCATCATTTAGACAACCAACAATAGATAGTAGAGGACTGCCAGAACCTTTTTCGAAAATACTCACAATATTATCACTGTGTTCCGACATACTTGTTCCTGTCACATATCTATTTATTCTGAATTCAGATGTGTGTCTTAACTGGATATGAACGGGATGGCGATTCATATAGGAATTTATCCATTCAATACATTTTTTTGCCAGATAGTCGAGATGTTCACCTTCAAATACCAAATTCAAAAGTTCCTTATCCCTTCTCGTTGAAATATTCATTGTTTTATTTGGATCATAACTTGTCCATGCATGTTCAATCCAGTCATCTCTTACGGAGTATTTTTTGATGGCACTGTCGCAAAATTCTTCAGGTAATACACCCTTCATCAAATGAATATATTCATAAAGTTGTTTCATGTTTCCTCACTAAAAAAATTAAAATCACGAATTATTTATATATAAATAGGAGGGTTAGTTATAAAATAACGGAGAAATTATATGCCATTGACATTATCCACGGACAATCTTACTGCATCGGGACTTAGCCTAAGCGGTTCTGTCCCCACACCTTTCATTCCTGCACCAGGACCACAGACTTCAACTTATAATAGTACGTATGCAGGTGCCACCAGTAGAATAAGGCTTTTAAGTGCTCCGGTACCGGGAAGTATATATCCCCAGGCCTTTTTGGAAATTCCTATTCCAACACTTACTGATAATCAGTCTTATCCAGGTATTTCCGCAGGTCGAGTTCAGGGTGGTGACGGTGGAATCAGATTGATATCTAATTTAAACACATCGAATGATCCTGCCGCCAATCAAAACCGCTCCAACTTTTTAATGGGCGTTTATACTGATACTCCTGCGTCTAATACATATCCTTTGCAAGTCGGCCGTAGATTCTCTCCTGGTGTTTCTGGACAGTCATCTTACCTTGGTGGACTTGCCGTTCTTGGTCAGACAACTATGGACTCCACTCCAATTGGCACAGCCGCCCAACCCGGCGGTGCATACACGCTTGATTTAGTTAGAAACGCACCTGCACCTATTTCTGCTCCAAGTGGAGCGGTGATGAGGATGAGCGCCGGTGCACCAGGTGTAACAGCTTATTACGTCACTTTTCAACAAGGCGCAGAAAGAGGCTCAATATTTACTCCAGGATCAACAACAACTTATGCAACCAGTTCAGACTATCGATTAAAAGATAATATTACTCCACTTGATTCTGAAGAAGAATTACAAAGAATCAATCAGTTACGTCCCCGTAAATGGAATTGGAAAACCAACCAAGATCCTGGAGTGGGCTTCATCGCACATGAACTTCAAGAAACATTTGAAGATGCGAATAAACTAGGTATGGTTTCAGGAAGCAAAGATTCTGTCACACGTAAGGGTAGAATTGTTGACGTTACAACAGGTGAACCAATTCATAGAGTGCCAAAAATAGATGAAACGACTGGTGAAGAAACTATAGAATACTTTTACGTAGATGAACCAACTATTGAAGACGCCGCAAATCTGGCTGCCGATGGTAAAGAATGGGTATATCATCACGATGAACCACTCTATCAAGCAATCGATACATCTTTCTTAGCTTCATCCACAGTAGCGGCTATTCAGGCTTTAACAAATAGAGTCACATCACTTGAATCTAGAGTTGCGGCACTTGAATCCATATAACGAATTCTACTTGATTTCCTATCAAATATAATCATAAATTGATCTAAACGAATCATAACCTCAAGAGGGTCCACAAGACCCTCTTCCATTACCTTATTGAAAAGTCTTTTAGCCGAGTGATTGTCAACGGAATATGCAAAAGGTTCTCCCATGCATGGCCAGTTGCTATTGTGAAACAAAGGCTTATCATCAGAAAGGCAATGAATTGAATTTCTGGGAACATGTTCCTTTAGAGGTTCCATCAAAATTGCATCGTGTTCTAAAATAATACAAGGTTTACCCATACTCATGCATTTACTCCATGCCGCCATGTGAGTAAGTATTCTACAAACCTGATTGTGATTTAATCTCGATTTGAGTCTAACTTGATTAGTCCATTCCTGTGACTCATAATAAAGTGGTGGAAAAACTTCCTTGATTTTTACATTATCATAAGCATGTGGTGACACTTCAGTACGATCTAGAAAGTTGAAAGATTCAATAAGATGCAAACTGTAACCAAATCTTTCCGCAGATGAGGTTGCTCTTTTATGCATGGGTCCTTGCAATACAATAACATCCGAAATACCAAAATCACTATAGTTTGGAACAAGATTCATCCCTCTTGTATCCAATCTATGAAAAAGTGGTAGATGTGCATTGGGATTATTTCTGTAGTTATCTGTTCTGTATGTCATAATGAAACACCCGGACAAGTTGTAATTTCTTTTCGAACTTGTATTGAATCATATTTTGTGCATATTGTTGACACTTTTTCACAATCAAATAACTGTGTTGCATAAAGTTTTGTGTATACGAATTCGAATTTAGATGAATCGCAAAAAACATCATTTACATTTTTAATTCCTTCTAACAGACATGCGGTGAACAGTCTTTTCGCCATAGCAGGATCTATGGCATACGCATGTTGGCCCATTGGAAAGAAATAATTTTCACTTCCATAATTTAGCATTGCATTGTCTAATTTTTCTTTTTGTGTATTTTCATTTAGATAGTCGATAAGATAACAGTAGTCGTTTTTTAAGTTTTTATCACTTATCATTTCTTGTGCAATATAATTGTGTCCAAGATAGTGTAAACAATTATAAAAAGGAAAATGTGTGTATGGTTGAAGCATAACAGCATCATGTTCCAAAATCACAATTGGTTTATTAATTGTTATGCAATGTGCCCATAATGCCACGTGGCTTAACGTACAACCAATCTCAGGATAAGACATTTTCGAATCGACAACTTTGATCCATTTCATATAATCATTATTCTTCAGATGATCTGGTGTTTTTATTTGTTTCCTGTCTGAGCCATCATATCCATGAAACAATTTATATTTCATTCCGGCTCTCTGGAGTGACTGTATACACAACTCCAACCTTGTATCCGATATGATGTTATCTTTCAGACAAATTATATACGCACCTTCAATCTCAGAATTGTAATTGCTGTTTAGATTCACTCCATCATCATGTTTAGTATGAAATTTGTGTTTAACACTTTTTGGTATTTTTGAACACCAAATTTGACCAAATTGAGTTACATCAGATAGGCATGTTGTAACTGCCTCTACTACACCCGGAAAGTCTTTTACACCAAAGTCATCACCGGCTATGACACCACCTTCTTTCATTTTCGGTAGCCACGCTTGAATGTCTTTCATAACACCCTCGAAAGAATGATCTCCATCTATAAACAAAAAGTCGATTGACTTATCTGGATATCTTGATGCTAATGAAGAACTGTCACCAACAATCGGATTGACGATGTGTTTGACCGGCTCAATATTAGCCAGAAATTCTTTTTGAAGTGTATTGTTCTGAATGGACTCATATGCTTGATGTTCACCTGAACCCATAAAAGAATCTATGGCATCAAACTTGATTTTTTTACCTGAGTTGTTAATCTCAACTCCCATCATAACTGTGGATTTACCCTTCCAACAACCAATCTCAACAAAATGGGCGCCGTCAGAAGCGGTGTCAACCATTCTTTTGTATAATTTGGTTTGCTCTACAGTTAACCATCCTTCAATATCCCAATGATAGTATTCCATAATTACTCCATAATATATTAATCTGTTTTTATCTATTATTCTTATAGAAAGAAATATGTTCTATTAGGTTATGTATATGGTCTTCCGTACTCTCAATAAAAATAAGTGGACTTTCATTCTCAACCGCCATAACAATCACAATCTGGTCAATCGGAACACCAACATGTTCTTCATACATGCCAGAATATGCAGTACATTGTGCAAAATAGTCCTGTATGTCTTCCTTCTGTTTAATCTTCTTTGAAGTTTTAAAGTCAATTACAGATAGTACACCGTCCCATTCAGCAATCAAGTCAACACGACCAGCCATACCGATGCGTTCAGACCAGAGTGCCTGTTCAATGTAGTGTATATTATCGATTCTTTGTATCGATGGAATTAATGTGCGGAACATCTCCACAGCATCAGGCATTTCCCGTACCCAATCGATCTTTTCATTCTTTAGATACCGTTCTGCTAGGTCATGCACACGATTACCACGACCTGTGGCAAGTTTGGAAATACGGTTGGCTTCAACTTCACCAACCCTATTTCTCCACTCCATGATTGCCTGTTTTTTCATTGCACCAACAACAGTCGTAACCGATGGCAAGCGTTTACCGCTAGGTGAAGTGTAATAGCGTTTGCCGTCTGAGTGTGTTTCCGATTTTAGGTCAGGAAGGACCATTGGTGAGCAATGTGTAAACATATTATTCTAATTCAACCTCAACTTGTTTGAAACGTTTTTCCTGAATCGTTTCTTCTTTCCATATTTTTCGTGGATTGCCACACATGATACAACCAGGACGACCACAATCTAGTGCATGGTGTTTAGCCAATTTGTGTGGCTCTTTCACTTCAATTCCATGTGATTTTGCAATCTTTACCTGTTTCTTTATAGCCGTTTCATCAGCATGAATACGTTTGCTGTGTTTGATTTTGTCATATTCTGTACTCATTCTGCATCCTCATATTTTAGTTTGGCGATAATGTAGTCCTTAACGAGAGAACTACGGACAATATCATCAACAGTAAACTCAATCTTTGTAAATGCTTTCATGTGATATGCAACATCAAAGAACTTAAGAATACCTGATACATCATTTTTCTTTTTGTTCAAGTCTGTTTGGCGGTAATCACCACACCAAATAATCTTTGAACGGTAACCAACACGGGTCATTACAGTATCAATCTCCTCAAATGTCATGTTCTGCATTTCATCAACAATAATGATTGCATCATCAAATGACATACCACGAATGAATGATGTAGAAATGAATTCAACAAAACCTTGTTCAGAGAGCCTTTGATATGCATCTTTTCTTCCGAAAAGCGTGTCTGCAATTTGAACATATGGTTGTTGATAAATCTCCATCTTCTCCGTTACATCACCAGGTAAATGCCCAATTTCCCTAGATTGTACGGCTGAACGTACAATAATAACTTTCTTAAACGGATTGTTTTTATCGAGAACTTCTTCCAGTGCTTTATAGAGAGCACAGAATGTTTTACCGGTACCTGCTACACCGTGAAGTGCTAAGAAATAATCTCCCCTTTTATATGCATCAAAGAATATTCTTTGATTCTCTGTTAATGGCTCAAATGTTTTTAGGTGATCTAATTTGATTCTTAGTGTATTGTTTATTACAGGTTGATGTGTATGCGTATATTCATCCATACTAATAACATCATTCCTTTTTTGAACTGGAGATTTTCTACTAGCCATTAATACCTCTTATTGTTAGTTGATTACCATTCTCTGCCCATTTTCGTTTTGTGTGATTTCGCCAACGTATTTCCTGGAACAGTATCCTTAATTCTCTGAATAACCCCTTTCTCGAATGCTGAATCGTAAGACTTGGTTCCTGGAACGCTCATACGAGCCGCATCTGAGAACCTAGGCAAATCTTCTGGTGCAAAGTAACGCTCCAGATGTGTGTTATCTTCTTTGAATTTATCGTATTCGGATAGTTTAAGAACATGTTCTTCAACTTCTCCGGTGTTTGCATTTTTAAATGTGTAAGTAGGCATTATAAGTTAAAAACAATTGAAATTCGTGGATCGGTAGATTGATTTGGCATCACTTCGTGATATAGCCATGCAGGCCACATCATCAGTAAACCTGGATATGGTTTGTAATCAAAGTGTTTGTATGCATACCAGTTTGTTGGATCTTTCACGTGAAACATGTAATCGAAAAAATCTCTAAATGGTTGATTAGGTGAAAACCTAATGTCGGCGGAACCTGGTGGAGTTTGCAGGTAGAAAATACCTGAGATAGTACATTGTGAGTGTACGTGTTTTCCGTGTGCAGAGCCTTCTTTGAAGTAATTCAGGAAGAAGTATGGATTAAATTTGATTGGACCTGGGTCATAACCTTGTAGTTCCAAAAAGTTGCGACCCTTACCCATAATGAATTGACAGAATTCAGCATAGTCCGGATGCGTAGGCAAATCTAAGTTCATGTTATGCGTGGTTTTACCATTCGCATAAAAATCTTGATTCGATGGTTGTGTTTCAAAATAGTTCTTTACTTTGGGTAGAAGAACATCAACCCATTCTAGATGGTCTTCTCGGCCAATCGTAGATGGGAAAAAATTATCAAGTATCATATGGTAAAAATACCTCAAGTTTCTTAAGTTTGGCCTCGATGGCGATATTTAAATCGTTCTCAGTAATATTTATATCGGTTTCTTCCATCAGAACTTTGATAATTGCTAAAACATCACCAATCTCTGTAATAAGTGACTGTCTATTGGTAACACCTTGCCATTCACCCTGCATTCCAAAACGATTGATTTTGGATACTGCTTGAATCACTTCTGCACATTCTTCTTGGAGAACGGCCATTACTGTTTGTGTATTACGCTTCATTCAATTCTTTCTTTATATTCTTTGGTTGGTGTATAAGGAAAGGTGATTGGAACACAACTCTCTTTACATGTAAAATATGATTTACCTGTATTACCATCCTCATCTGTATAATAGTCATAGAAGATAATACCATCAATATCATATGCTTGACCATCAAAACGGTCTGCCTGTTTGAATACGTGAGAACACCGTTTGTTTTGGAATACACCATCATGTACTTCATTCCATTCCCAATCTTCACCGGTCAAGGGAACAAGTGGTTCAAACATTGCAAGAGTTTTAAACACATTAACGGCATATGGTGCAGAAGAACCAGAATGACCTTCATCAGCAAACACTTCAAGCAACTTCAATACATGGTTGCAAATTGCCTCCTGCATTTCATTATCGAATTTACCATTCTCATCACACCAGCCTGCGGCTCTGAATTCCATGAGAGCATGATTTTTCAAATTACTCATTATTTTTTTATCCTTTTACCAAATTCATCTGTTTCTTCTGCCCAATGTACTACACACCAATCATCAATACAAAGTTCTCTACTAATTTTATCGTGTTTATTCGATTCAACCATTTTACTATACCAATATTTGTAGTATGATTCGATGATTTGGTCTTCACTCCATGTTTCTTGTACATGCTGACCAAATTCACCTGGAAAAACTATAGTCCAATACTTCATACAGAGTACCAGCTTGGAGTTGGACGTGAATTGATTTTACCTTGCCATGATGCAAAGCCACGTTTGTTTTTGTTGTAGTAATTATGGTAAGATGCAAGTTCATCACCTGAAACTTTCACATCATCAGGCATTGCTGGTGTTGGTGGAGTGAAAGGTTTCTGAGTGATGTTTTTGGGTGCAACTTTTAGTGGTTCTAGCAATTTAGAACATGCATGAATTTTACCATAACGATAGGTGTATTCGTCTAGCAGGTGTACCCACATTTTGTATAGCCATGCATAGTTTGCTTCTGATTGGCGGCACCAGATAGCAGACGGATGGTTCATGTGTGTTGCTTTGTAAAGCGTGGTGTCACGTGCATCAGTTAGACGCCAGACTTTTGTGTTGCGGTAACGTGCAGGTAAAGAACCATGCACATAACGTTTTTCAATTTCTTCGTAGCCATCAATAACACGGTGTGCAGTTGACATGAGTTGTGCATACTCGATAATCATTTTGACAACGTGTTTCGAGATATGCATTTCAGCACAAGTTTGTGGGTCAGAATCAAGATAGAAGATGTTCATGTTTTCACCAATGGCGGATTACGCCTGCAATAATAAAAAAGTTTGTGATGATATACAATAATACAATAAGAGTGCGTATGATGGCAACCTTATCGGCTTTGTGGTCATTGGGATGGGCCTTTTCACCTAGTGCTTTCGCCCATAGTGTCCACCAATAATTCAGGTATTCTTTAAGTTTGTACCTCATCTACAATGTATCCTTTTTCTTTAAGGTTTTCAACATCCATTTCGAAATATGGATACAATATTGTAGCAGGTACAACTGGTGTTGTCAATATCATTTCTTGAATATTTTCAGGCCATGTACCTTCCATTTCGGCAAATCTCCATTTGTACAGGAAATTAGCCCATGATAGGCCTCGGAATTTATGTGAACGGGATTGTTCTTCATACCGTTCTGATTGTGGTTCTGGTCGTTTTGCAAGGTGTAATGTTGGCTCCCACACACGACCATGTGCGAAGTCATTGATTGACGATTTTTCTGGTAGGTGTTTGATTGCTCGAAGAAAATAATCACCTTCACCAAAGCCATAATGAAAACGTTCATCCCACATGCCAATCTTCTTTACTGCGTTTGGTGTATATGCACACACCATATCACCAGCATCATCGGCATAGAAATCAAAGTCTTTCATTACCTTCAACAGTTGTGGAATCCAATCATAGTTCCAAACTGTATCATCTTGCACAGTTACAACAATATCAGCATCAGGTTCATTTAGATTTTTGAAACCATGAATGAGTGCCATGTTCCACATACGTGCAAGCATGGCAGTTGCAAAGTCTGGAGTTCCACGATTGTGTATCACATTTACATGTGGTGCAAATCGTGGATCAATTGAAAAGTTTGTGTGATTGTTGATGATGTTAACGTGAATGTCAACACCTTCTGGTAGTAATTTGAAACCTTCAAAGAGTGTGTGAAGGTTCATGTTCAATGCTTCTGCATCTTGCCATGTTACAACAAATATTTTAATTTTCATACAACCATTCTAATCAAACCAACCGAATCAATTGTCACAAGTAACATGTAGTTAGCCAACATGCCAAATGATTTCCGAGTATAACTAGCCCAAGCATACATAGCACAACCAGCAATCCAGATAGGATATAGAACAAGTAGTGGAGGACTGGGTACAGTAAGAGCCATGGTGATCGAACAGCCGATGCTAATAGCCCAAGCCAGCAACTCAATAACAAAGCGAAAACGATTAGAACGCCAATCATCTTTAATCCACTCAAAAATACCTATCAATAAATCATTCATCAATATTAAAGTTTAGGAATGTCAAACTCAACACCCTTACCTTCCTCTTGTGCTTTGATTGTTGGTGCATCTTTTTTTACCTTAGGGAAACGTTTTGCAATGTCATCAGCAGTTACTGTGGTCATGGCAAATTGCATGAATTGTGTGTAGCTGTCAGATACGGTCATGGTGCGTGGACCACCCGCCTCAGTTGCGGAGAAATAGAGAACACAACCACCAGCAACGAGTGGTGCAATCTCAATAATATTGTCCAGATTGACAATAAGTTTGCATTGTTTAGGTGCAACGGAATTAACTTCAACGAATGTAGCCATAATAACCTCTTAATAAAAAAAATAAAAACCAATCAACATCATAAAACAAAAAACGCCAAAAGTCAAGGCGTATACCTTTTTCTTTCGGCGTTCTTCGATTTCTTGATATATCTTTACCTGTTCCAGGAATAACTCAAAATTGTCCATAATAAAACCAGAATTGTTTCAGATAGTTTATTTAGCAGTCACGGTATCAATCTGATTCTTTAAAATTTCAACTGTTGCGGCCAATTCTTCGTTCACACGAATGCCTTCTAAATTCAGTTCTTGGATTCTATTTTCCAATTGCTTCATTTCGGCAATCATCTTATCAAATTCTTGTTCAATTACATTTTGCATGTTAGTACATTCCTGTATTCTTTGGATTCTTACGAATTTCTAATAGAATTTCGTAAAACATTTCCAGTGCTTGTTTAATTAAAGACATGTTTGTCTCCAATATTTAGACAGCCTTGGCGGCTTTTTGCACTGCGTTTGTTGCTTCTTCTGAAACGTGTGTGGAAATATCAGTGAATGATTTTACGATTTGTTTTGTGAATGCGGTTTGTGCATCAACAAATGCGTTGAGTGGCTTACGAATCTTTTCATCAGTGATGAAAGCGGATACGAAATACTTTTTGGAACCTTGGACGGTATCGATGAATGTGTCTGTTGCGAACATTGTTTTCTCCTAAATTTAGCGAGGGTTAATAAAAGCGGTAACCATATTAGCGTTACTACTTAGATTATATAGGAGTTTTTGTTGCAGTGCAACATGTATTTCATAGAATACCAAGTCTAAAGTTTCTCAATGTAATTGTATTGTAGATGCCGCTTAGCCTCATTCACCGAATGAGTTTTATGACCATTGATATAGATGACCTTCGGTGAATATATCAGAATTTCACCATGAGTCATTTTCAGCCGATAAAAGGTTTTACCCTTAGAATCAACTTCTTTTGTTCTAATATCACGGAAATTCTCAGCGAGACCAGCCCACATGATAGTTTCACGAATCTCATCCGAGATTAACATACGAAAATAATTTGCGTTCATAATATATTATAACATAATCACATCAAAATGGCAAGTGTTATTTCACGTTTGTTGCAAAAAAACAACAGTCTGGAACGCTCTAGGAGTGCCTAGGTCACTTGGCACTGTTCACGGCTTCTACAAGGCGCTTCCATTCGTCCTGATTGAGGAAAAACTCAACCTTAGACTGTATGGCATCTGGAAACTTAGCGCCTTGGTATTTGGTCGTTAGTTTCACATGTTTTAATTCACGTATATCATCTACTTCTAGGAAGTATTGATATTGTTGATATTCATCAGAAATTTGAAATCTCATATAAACCCCATTTTACGTTCGGTTGTTTTTTTCATATTTGTATTCTGTTCAAAGAATACATCGGCAATGGACCATGAAGAACGTTCACGATTCAATTTTGTTCCAACTTTAGTTGCCAATTTTTCTGCCTGTTCTTGATTCAGTTCATCAAAGTGCAGAATGTCATAGCAACGACCTGGACGGATCAGTGCAGAATCAATGTCACGAATAGATGGCAAGTTTGTGGAGAAAATCAGTTTCTTGTTTCGTGTAGTCACAAGACCATCACCAACGTTTAGAAACTTGTGCATCATTGTATTACCTTCGGAACGTGCCTTCAGGAACATATCAGCATCTTCTAGAACAAGAACGTTCTTCTCACCTTCAATGAAGTTGGCGAACACATAATCTTTCTCCAAAACATTTGAATCATAAGACACAATAGCAGATGCTTCAGAGTGTTGTAGGAGACCACGAATGAATGTGGTTTTACCGGTGCCTGGTGGTCCAATCAACAATAGAATAGATGCAGATGAGTGCATGAAGCCATCATAGAATTCGGCGAGTGTTTGACCCTCAAGGAAAGGATACATTTCCTCAACTGGCATACGGTCGTGCCGTAGTGGAATTTCAATAGAAGAACCATCAGAGGAATAAATCCATTCGATTTGGTTTGTTACAAACTCAAAATCAGTTTCAAATTGCTTTTCGTATTTCTCAACGAAATCTTCATCACCCACAAGTTCAACAGAAACGTGTGTAGAATGAATGTTGAAGAACAAATAAGAAAAAGAATCATCATCAAAGAAATAACCTGTTCCATTTTCATATTGGAAGCGGCGGATGTCCTGAATCGTGTCAATGTAATCCAACCATTCTTTTTTGGTTGCGTACATGCTCAACCGAGTTTGGAATGTTTCGAGTTGACGATCAGAACGTTCATGTAAAATTTTGCTTGTGATTAGGTCTGCAATATCATTTGCACCCAAGAAAATTTCACCATTAACATCATTCATCTTTATACCTTCATTTCTCCACCATTGTGGTCTTTTACTACGTCTGTTTATGTTTCTTCTTGCAATTGCTCTAACTGACATATTTTTAATACCTGCCCATATAACATGTTTCTTTCTGGTTTTCCTTGAACCACTCCGTGATTCGCTTCTGCCAATTTCGGCAAGCCACTTATCAATTCTTTTTGAAACAGCCGACCCGCTTTTAATAGTTTTAAACCTTCTCCGTCTCATCGAATTCTACCACCCATGTTGCCCAATCATTCCGTTTGATTTTACTCATGTCAATAGAATTATCTTTGCAAAACTTCCATGCATCAAGATAAAAGTGAAAAAATTCCATATCATTTGTCCTTTGCTTTGTATTCGAAATTCCAATACTGACGACCCTCTGGAGTGTACTCTATGTTACCCCGTCTGTCAACAGTTTCAAGCCATCGACAGTCATTGTTTGCCACAGTAACAGGAAACCATGCGAACCAATCGTGCCATTGCATTTTACCAGAATAGTCTTTTGGTCCGCATTTAAGTTTCATTTATTTACCTACGTTTACGTTAGGATTCGCACCAATCACAAGAGTGTTGCCTTTGAATGATGCAATACCTTGAGCCTGAATCTTAGCGGCTTCTGCAAGTGTCATACGAGTTTGAGCATCCATGTATTGAATAGCGCCAGCGTTTGAGTTCAAAGCGGCAATACGTTCAGCTTCTTTCTTGGCAGTTTCAACTTCAACAGTCTTTTGCTTGAATTCATTCTTTGCACGAACCAAATCATTGGCAGATGCAACAACAGAATCAGCCGGCACAACATTACGAATCATAACTTGGCTGATAGTGATTGAACCGTCCAGTTTTTCTTCTGAAAGGTTACGGACGATTTCGTCCTTGATAAAGTTCTCCATGTCAGAACGGGCGTCTGCCATGTCCAAGGCCTCATACTTACGTGCGGCTTTGTAGATAGCATTACGGGCATTTTGCACCACATAGTTGTACATCACATATGTATCACCTTTAAACTCAGCGTGAAAACTCTTGTTCTTTGTGGAGTACAATTCAGCAACAGTTTGCGGATTGATGTTGTAAACAACTACAGCATCAAAGTCTTTCATTGTAGAATTATCTTTTGCAACGGGTGTCATATTCTCCAATACAACGTTCACATCCTTAATTGGGAACGTAAGCACAGTACCAACCAATGTTTGGTTGAAAGAACCTGGAAGCAATTCACCAGATTGTACCTGTTTATCAAAGCCAACACGAACACCAACTTCACCAGTTTCAATACGAGTACAAGCGGCAGTCATTGCAACAGCGGCGGCGATAACAGAAATTTTCAGAAAGCGAGACATAACAATCCTTTAAAAGAGAACAACAATAGAAATGAGAAACACAGTGGTGATTATAGCACAGACCAGACTATATGCAAGCAGTTTAGTTAGAATCCATTTTTCTTTACCACTTAGTTGAGTAAACACTTTGATACCAAAAAAGGTAATCAAGAATACAATAACGAATGCAAGAATAATACGTATCATGGAAATTTCCATCCTTTAGAAGTGTATTTTTCAACACGTTTTTGTGAAAGTGCAAAAGCATTCTTATGCTCATTCTTAATCAGGTGTTTGTTAAGAATAGCATTGTATTGCTTCTGTGAAATGTGAAGTGAATTGTTTGAAATTTTATACCACGGCATACAATGCACAAAATCAAATGTGCTTCTTGCATCAGCCGTATGAAGTGTAATCACTTGGAGTTTATTGATAAAGGTTGTGGCATTAGCAGTGACCAATTTACCTTCAATTTGAACCTCAACATACTTTTCATCGGCATCTTGAATGAGATTTTTATCCATGCCAGTAACATATTGTTTGAAAGACATGATATCATTTGTATTGTTTAAATACAAATCGTAGTCTTTAGGTGGTTCATTGTGCATTAGTGAAGAAATGGCACCACCACTAACAATAGCCTTATCTCTAAGAAAATCCCTAAGGGCTTCTGGAAGTTGATTCAACAAAACGGACATATTTGCAAACAGAGCCTTTTTTGCATCCAGCACATGTTCTTTGTCAATATCTTTAAGTGTCATTGTAGTGCATTCTCAAAATCTTAACTTGGTCATTTGGTGCAAGATAACACCTTGCATTTACAAGTGTGTCTAGTGTGATGTTATCTCGCATCTGTGTGAATTCAACAAGACCATTAGAAATCATGAATTCGGCAAGTTGTGTTGCCATAGAAGTTCTAAGGTATTGTTTGAATTCATGGTCCGCATACAACATTTTGTGTTCAGGCACACGAATTGTACCACGGACCATCTTACCACCAATTGCAACATCCTTATAAGTAAACTTGAAGTCCTCATAAGGATTAAAATCCCAATTTAGTGGGGTTTTATAGGACATTACACAATTTCAGGTGCAATGTCGTTGGTCTCAGTAGCCTTTTGCTTTTCACGTTTAACTGGTGCAACAGGCGCAACAGGCTGAACACGACCGATGTAGCGACCTTCAGGAGAAAACTCTTGGAAGTTCACCAACTGATATGCAGTCACTTTGCGACCATCTTTGTGGACACGGACAATACCACCATCTTTGCGGATGTTGTAAATGTTAGTGGACAAACGATAGAGAACACCTTCTTGGTCGGAACCCTTGAAGCAAGCCTCAATCTCTGCGGGAGAGATAGGTTTGCCAGAGAGCATAACGCAAGCAATTTTTTCGTGACGGTTGATTTTAGTGGTAGTACGCATAATATATCCTTTTCAAAAGAGAATTACCAGATTCAATTGTAACAGAGTGGCAGTCTGGTGGCAACCACTCTGTTGTTAAAATACCACAGTTTAGAATGGTATTTCTTCATCAGGTGAGGTAGGCATCACAGGTGCGGTGTTTGCCTCCGCCACTTTGATATCAACCTTCGCATACAGGTCAAGGAACGAATCCTTGGTCTCTTGGTCAAAACGATTCACACACAGTTGAATTGCCTTCTGACGGTCTTTGAAGATTGAATAGGTCTTTGCAATGTGGACCAAACGGCGAGTGGAAACAATCTCATCAACACCGCCTTCGGCAAATGTTTTACGAATAACATCAGCCCACTTCACAAGGTTCTCGGCAAACTCATCATCATTCAACAATGGTTTCAGAATCTTGAGTTCGACTTTGGACTCAGGATATTCCTGTTCCACGGTAATGTTGAAACGTTCAAGGAACGCATCATCAAGAATCTGTGAAAGGTAACGACCTTCTTCAGAGCCACGACCTTTAGTGTTTGCAGTAGCAACAACGTTGAAGCCACGTTTTGGATAGATGTATTCACCAGACTTTTTGTTGAAGTAAGGTTTGCCTTCGAGAATACCTTGGAGGCACATCAGTTTGTTAGAACCACGGTCAACTTCGTCAATCAACAGGATTGCACCACGTTTCATGGCAGTCATAACAGGACCATCACGGTACACCACGTTACCATCAATCAGTGTAGGACCACCAATCAGGTCAGATTCATCGGTTTCAACGGAGATGTTAACACGGATGCATTCACGTTTGAGTGTAGCACACACTTGTTCAACCATCAGCGTTTTGCCATTGCCTGACATACCAGTGATAAACACGGGAAAGAATTCCTGTGATAGTACAATCGAGGTCAGGTCTTTGTAGAAACCAAAGGGCACATAGCCTTGGTACTTTTCGGGAATGGATGTGTCTGCATGGTCTTCGAGTTTCTTTTGACGGAGAACATGGACGGTTGCAGTTTGTGCCATTTCGACAACAGCAGGTTCTTCCATAACCGTTGCAGTCATGGCAGGACGCACAGCATTAGGTGCATCAGGAAGGAGGTACTGACCACGATTCGCACGGAATTCTTGGCGAGTAACAAACCAGAAGGGATACGGGACTGACCGTTCATCAACGACACGTTGAATTTGGTCACGATTCAAAATTGCATTCTCACCGAAAATCTCAGTAGCGGCTTGGACGAATGCTTTTGCATTACGATTCATAAAGTTCTCCATAACAAGGTGTTTCTATTATATCACAGTTTCTGCCACATGGCAACCATTTTTTGGTAGACATGTTGCATGGAAACAACAATCATGTACCAGTTTATATCCATATTTACCTCTTTCCATTCTTGTTTGTTGCATAAGTAGGTATGTCCATCCTTCAAATGAGGTTCACCTGGACATCCACCTTAGTTACATTCATCTTATCATCATAACTGGTATAGGTCTTACCAAAACCAGTGATGTTTTCTCTAGCACAGGTTTCCAATGCCATCCACACCGCAACACGTTGAGAAGTGAATACAAATTTATTCTGAAGGTCTTTCACATCCATAATGAAACCAACACCATTTACAATGGCACGGAACTTCTGAGTGTTATTGAGACCCCAAATGATTTGCTTAGTACGCATTACGAACCTTTCACATTGAATAAGACTCTATTATACCACAGGCCAAAAAAAAGGCAACCATAAAGATTGCCCTTTGTTGTTTTTTTACAACACTTCACCAATAGCCATCGGAACAGCCAAGGACGTATTCGTACACACGTTTCCGTCCTTCCGCACCAGTTTGGTACACTTCATCAGGTGTTTTCAAATCAAATGCTTTGTTTGGTGAATCCCACCAGCCATCGACCAATTGTGGTGAACCTATCATAGCATACAGATAGCGATTGATATCAGATTTTATAATCACATTTTCAATTTGGCGTTTGCGCCAGCCTTGTGCAGTCATCATTTAACTCCGAAAAGACTTTTAATCAATATTGCACCAAAACCAGGATCATACGGAAAAGGTTCATCTTTCCATTTGAGTAGTTCATTTGCACATTCTTTAACCAGAAGTTCAGTGAATACTTCAAACTCTTTTGAGTAGTCAGAAGACCAATCAATCACAGCACCTTCTGGTTTCCATTCCTCAGAACCCCAAAATACAAAGCCAGCTTTTTCGGCTAAGAATCTAATTCTCTCATTCATTTTCCACCCCATCATTCAAATCTTCTTCACGTGTGTGTACATCACATGCGGTGTAAATCCAACCACGACCACGCATTTTACCTGGTGCTCCACATTTTTCACAAGTAAATGCACTCATAGATTCCGCCATACGCACCATACCATCGATAGTATCATCACCACCATGATAATAGAATCTGAGTGTGCCAAACTTTTCTTTCACTTGGTCAACCACAACCTGCGGCACTTCATCACGAATTTTTTGATCGTATGGATTATCCTTCAAAAGACGTTCACGTTGGCCATTCTTCCAATCAATGTGGTGTTGCATGTTTGCACAGAGTGCATTAATGATATTGAACCATCCATCACCATGTTCAAAACCCCAACACATGGCAGTTTCTCTCATGTCTGCATTACGATTCACAAACATTCTAGGATACTTTTCACAAAGTAGTTTATCTAGTTCTTCACGCATCACCAGTCCTTCACATCAGTAATATCAACAGTCGTATCTTTATTATCAAACAAATCAAACTTCACACGAACATTTGCACCAATGCCGGATGAATGGTCAGCTTCAACCTCAAAGTGTTTAATGTCTTTGAAGTGTTGTGCAATCTCATACAGTTTTTCAATCTGTTCATGGTTTAAAATAATACTCTTAGCCACAATTAACCTCCGTAATATTTGATAACGGTATCCAATGCTTCAAGCAAGCGAGTGTTATACACCACATCTTCCGGATGCAGATAACTACCTTTTTTGAATTGTTTCAATTCCTTTTTGATATATTTCTGGTGGTCTTTCAATGATATCAATGCAAGACGTTCAGCGGTTTCAATATCGATTTCAAGTTTAGCCATTATGTTCTCCAAATTTCTTTAAAGCCTTCATCTTCGGTTGGTTCATCCCAACCATCAATCATAGATTGAAGTACATCAGATGGTATCACCTTTCCTGGTCTGTTGGCAAGTCTTTTTTGAAGTTCTTCGGGCTTTGGGATCCGAAAAACCACAGCAATCGCATAATATTCCGGTAACATTCGGAATTTCTTCGCCCTTGATGCAATAGTGGTGGAGGTTTGGTCCCAAATGATATCCTTACCAGCATCACGTGCGCCATTTACAGCACCAGCCATTCTTGCAACGGCAATAGGCATATATTCTTCAAACACCTCAGTGTAGGTTTTACCAACAGTTTTAGCCCATTCTTCAACATACGTATCAGTTGAAATATATGCACAATCTTTCATCCAAAACTGTTGGTTTTTTACCCATGTGGACTTACCAGAACCTGGTACACCAATCAGCATGTAGAGTTTAGGTTTTTCGTTCATTCAATACCTTTCGACAATCAATCAATAAATCTCTTACTGCATCATGGTTAGCGAGTTCGGGATTAAATAGACCACCATTGGACAAATATGCCGTGATTCTATCAATCAGTTCTTGTGCTTTATCGTTCATCAGGTTCTTTCTCATAACATGTTAAACACACAGCATCATACCGTGGACCACCCATAGAAGCAATAGCACCTCGGCAATACTTACACATGATAAAAGCACAGGTAGTAACAAAGTCACGTTTAGCTTCGTACATCGGATAGAATCCTTCTTCACGTTCTGTATAACCTATTAGCTTACGGTCTTCATTCATCTTGAATTTCCCTCAGTTTTTCTAATGCTTCAATCAATGCGGGTATAGTGCGTCTATCGAATTCGAATTTAATAGGTGTACCCAAGAAATCATAATCGTGAATGTGCATTGACACCATCATCAATCTATCATCACTCAAAGTGATATACGGAGAACCGTCCGGTTTTTCTAAAATAACTTTCATACATTTCCCAATCCAATTCTACTATAACCTAACTTGCTTTTAATCTCTTTACGGTACGTGTTCTTCTCTGGTTTCCACGCTCTTGGATCAACTGTTTCACCAGTAAGCACATAGCGAAAGTCTGGATCATATATCATGCGGCCTGATAATTTCCATATTGGTTCACCGTTATATGGAAAAATACAACCACGGCACATACACCAACTCCAGCCACTGTCAGTCATTACATTACCGTTTACAGTGCCAACGTATTTGACTACGTTGCCTTTGTGCATTTCTTTGATAGCTTCGTGATAGTCAATCATTGTTTTCATCTTGATACACTCACTTTGGCATCAGGGTCATCCCAACATGCATTACGATACTCATACACGAACTTTTCAAGGTTATTGTATGTACCCCATCCGTTTTCAGGATTGAACGTCATGTAGTGGTAAGGGTCTGACAATAGAATATTCCATCCTTCATCCAGAAGTTCGGAAATATCTTTCGCATACTCCAGACCGTGCTCATCAGGTCGCCAAAGTACATCATACAATGTCAGACCATTTGCCAGTTTGACCTGTGCGGCCATTTTACCTAGATTGTGTGTGATGTTTCCAGAATATACAGAAGTTGGTTGCACCACCATCAAATCAACATCGAGGCTCATCTCACAGTCACCATGAATTCGTTTGGCTTTTTAGTATCTTGAATTGATGCAGTAAAACCAACAGTTTTGAATGCACCATAAATTGTTTTCTTATTGTTTGCGGTGAGTAAAATCTTTTTACCAACCTTCAAATTCGATTCACGCAAGAATTGAGTTAAGCCATTTGGTGCCCTAGTTTTCATGGCTTTTGTGGCTTTGATCTTGGCTACCTTGGGTTCTTTGATTGCTTTTGGTTTACCATAGCTTGCAGTATCAATCATGAGTTTACCTTGAATGATGTGCATGTCAACGGGTGAATCAAAATAAATGGTTGCGTTGTTAAAAATCACAGAGTGCATAATATATCCTATCAGTTGTTACGGGTTTCACGTTTTATATAAAAATCACGAATTGCTCTCGCATCATGGAGTGCATTGTGCGGAACTAATGATTCATATTCAATACCAAAGTCTAATTCGAATTTGATATTTGGTAGCAGACCGAGGCGCATACCTGGTCCTGTGATAATGGACTCACAGAAGTGTCGAATGTCATCAGGCCAATCGGCAATGATAATCGTTTCACTTTTGTTATTCCACAGATAGTTCGCCAATTCTTGTTGGAATTGATGATGGGTACATGGAACCAAAAACATATGTGGTGCAACATTCTCACGCACCCAAGGGTCCAATTGGTCTTTGATTTCCAATTCTTTATAGAATTCGGGAAATGTAGTGTCCTCTGGTACCAATGCCATAGACATTAGTTTACCACCAAAGCCATTGAATTCAGTATCTAGAAAAAATCTCATTTTTTAACTTCAAAATCTCGCCTGATAATTTCAGCAATATCAACATCACCATCCCGTACATATTTGTCGGCAACCTCAGCACACCGTTTCACAATCAATTCAGTAAACTTTTCCAGTGTGGATTTCCATTTTGCATGGTCCTTACCCAATGCATACACATCGAGGTGTGATTCTCTTGCAAATTCCATAATTCGTTCGTTCATAGGTAACTTTTCCCAAATACTTTGTGAATACACATTTTGTTACCAACACCATCCTCACGGTCAGCAATCATGCTCATATCAAATTCTGTTGGATAATGACGGAGTAGATGTAGAGCCTGTTTCCGTACACCGGATGGCACACGTGGTGTTTTCTTTGGATCAAGGAGTTCCAATAGGAATTTCTGTGTGTTAATCACAGCGTTTGTGCGTTCTACAGGTACAGTCATAGTTTTTCCACTACAATTTTATTTCCAAAATCTTCACCAAACGAAATGTTTTCGTGGTACACTTTCACCAAGCCCTTCCGTGAGAGTCCTTCAATAGCAAGAAACGCACAGAATGCATTCATTCTTTCAGATACTTGTTCAGCATCTTTTGATTGTTCGAGTCCTTCACCGGTGGCTAGCATCTCGGAGATGAGTAGGACTTCATCAAGGCGTGAGTTTTCCTCATTATCGGCAATCTTTAGGAGTGTGTCCACATCCGAATCAGATAGTGCTTTCAGAAAATCACCAGGTCGCATATAACCAGAATCGGATAGGTCCATAGCAAGGGTACGGGTAAGGGGTAGGAAGTCCTTGCATTTTATCACCTTATCGTATGAAATGGCAATAGGTCCTTCATCAAAATCATCCATAATATGCTCCTTTTAAAGAATTTTACCAATACCGTGGTAAATCAGGTCATCAAGTTCTTTTTGATAATCTTTACCTTCCCTACGTTTCTGCCAAATCGCACTGATAATCTCATTCATTTGTTCGGAAGTGGCATAATCACCAATGGACAGATTCCGATATTTAACTTCATTCAGCAGGTCATCATCTTCAATTTGGTCCAAATCAACATCAACATCAACAGTAACATAAGCCATTATTCAGTCTCCTTTTCTGTGCAAAACTCTTTAAAATAACTCCATGGTCCGGTGAATAGGTGCTCACCTTCCCAGCCAAACACGGTGATACGGTCAGAATAAATGTGGTACTCATATTCTTGACCACAATCTTTGGTTGTCACTGGGTAGATATAGAAACCACCAACACCGGTTTTAAAATGTGCAATCATTTGTGCGGCGAGGCAACCCATACCGTTAGCCACTTTCCGCTTTTCATCAAACGGAATACCATTTACAATCGCATTAAATGAATTCAGAAATTCAGCCAGTTCAGCACCGTGACCGGACGGATAACCATCAAACTGGCGGTACATATTGATAATCGGTTCAGGTGATTCACCTTCATAATGGTCAGTGTAAACAAAGGTAAGAGAGCGAGTTCCCATGATATAATTCCTTTTCAGTTTGTTTTAAATGAGTCAAACCATGCGAGTAGAATATCCCTAGCTTCCGAGCGGGATATTGCAAACTCACGTTCCAGATAGGGTGCCGCACCCCACATATTAGTTTCACCAGAATCCCGTAGTTCAACGAGATAATCAAAATATTCTTTCATTTCATTTTCCTTATCAAAACCAAGTGCAATATACACACATTCACGCACGGCTGTATCTGTAGCCTCACCGAAATCATTGGGAAACCTTCGTGACAGGCTTTCCAATTCATCATATACTTGATTCCAATTCATTTTGAGATTCCGTGCCATACGGACAATGGAATGAACGGCATCATTACCAAAATCGGTATACATTGCATAATAGGGTGTAGGAAAATCAACGGGGTTATTTGTATTTGTGGAGTGCATAATGTTCTTTCAATATGGATAAGCCGAGAAAGTCTTTGCGTCCTTCATTAGACAATATGATGCACGGTTCATCCATCCGTCATTCTTCCGATGTGCCCGTGGTCCACGGAAACGGATTTTGTATTTACCAGGGTAAACAGAACGAAACTCATTCAGAAGATGAATTGGTATGTTAGTGAACACTGCGGCAGTATTCATCCGAGAATAGAATCGAAAAATATTAGACATTATGCCATCCATGGTTCATCAAAAGTATATGCATCAGATGCCAGATTCATCTCCTGAATTACAATAGAGATATGATATTCAGCATCAGTCCGAGAATAAAAGGTTTCTACAAGGGTTCCAGAATAGAATACCTCATAGAGTCCATCATCATTTTCAATAATATCAAACATTATTCGTCCTCATCAACAGTAGCAAAGAGTTTAGCACCTTCGTCCATAAAGACAGAGAATGCCATCATAGTCTTTTCAGAATAGATCATTCTCCCATGCTTTTGAATGTCCTGAAGTAACTCCAAGAAACCAATTCCAAGAAAATTACGTTCTTTATCCAAGATAGAAATTGCAGTAGTGATTTTCATAGTAACTCCGTCATTAAACCTTATAAACCTTTTCTTCAACAACGGGATAAACTGCCCTGAATGTAATCTTAGAACAATCAGAATAACGTTTCTTCAAGAAATTCCGAATTGCGGATACAGACTTAAAATAACCAGTAGCTTCAATCCACTGTCCTTCAAAATAAACCGAATACTGTTTCATAGTCATCCTTTGTTATCAATCAATAGAGAGAATTATACACGTTCCAAGGAGAAAGGCAAGTAACCAAAAAGTTCTCCATCCTTCCGGTCAACTATTCACCGTTTGTAGTGAACCGGACGCTCATAACGACCTTCAGAGTCCCGATAAAGAGAGACATAATGACCGTATTTACTTCCATCATCAAAAGTATATGAGAAGGTAGAATCATAGGAGAGTGGAGGGAAGTTTAGTGCCCAAGATTCCAATAATCCTTCAGATTCAAGAGCAGAATTGAGGGTGGGAAAGAAGTTTTGTTTCATACGAATAAATCTCCATAATATTCTTCATCAAAAGCATCAAAATCCTTTTGTATCCATTCAATAGTATAACCATTAGAAGAATACTCAGAAGCCATTTTCTCCAATTCAGCGAGAGCCATAGAAGGAGAAAGTTTCTGATTAGCCATTAGAGAGAGGTTGGAGCAATGCATAAAGTTATTAGAATCTTTATGTGCGGAGACCTGAATGAATTGGCGGGTGTTTGTGTTTGTCTGTGTCATGGATGGTATTATAGCGGAGATGGTAGGAATGGCAATAGGGTGGATGGAGGTGTTGCTCAAATACAACATGGAACATGGAATCTTTATAGGAAGAACCAGTATGCAATATAGTGCATGTGGATAACCTGTGGATAACTTTTTGGAATGTGCATGGAATGTGTAGCGGGACCTTAATTACTGACCAGTCAGTCAGTATGTCGCTGGATGTGTCGCTGGCCATCGGCAGTGTGAAGTTCTTATTTAGTCTTAGTTGCTGGCTGTGAGCGCCTGAAATTTTCTCAGAGTGTCTCAGAGTACCACAGCACGTTCCAGTGGGTTCCAGCACGTTCCAGCATGTCCCTTGACGGTGTGGTAGAGTACCATTCAGAGCAGTGCAGAGGTGCTGGAGTGTGTTTGGGTGCTTCACGCATCCAGCGGGCAGCCTCTACGTCCATCCCCAGTGTGCTGTTCGAACCATGTGTCTATTATAACCGAAAAAACGCCACCTGGCAACCACCAGGCGGCTCACTGTTGTTTCTTTACAACATCATTCTTCCTCAGAGAATCCTTCAGAGAGGACTATCTGGTCCTCATAGTAGTTCCGTTCCTCCTCCATGCACAGGTTACCCTCTACCTCGAACACCAGGTCCGTGGCAGTCTTTTCATCACACCCAGTGGTGGACTTCACAAATGCAATAATGTCCTCGAATGCATCGCCATTGGAGATGCAGGTTTCAATATCCATCAGCAGGTCTTTCATCTTACTCATCATCTTCCTCCTGTTCGGCTTCCCAATCGGCCATCTGGTCGGAGATACAGAATTCCTCATCCAATTCGGTCGGGAGAGTGTCTGCCACCTCTGCCGCATTCATGTCCGAGTATTCATAATAATCATCGAAGCCGTCTTCATACAGTCCAGCAAAGGCCATACCGGGTTCATAGTACATCGCCTTGACCTCGAAACCCATTTCTTCCATCGCACGGTACGCCTCTGTGGGTGGTGCCCAAGCGGAGTCGAAGGAGATTTTCAGGGTGTTTGGATTGGGTCGAATGTAGCCATTGTCACCACCGACATCCCATTTGGTGCCCCAGTTGGACACGCACCAATCATAATCCCATTCACCCTCATAGGGTACCAATGTTTCCAGCAGTTTACCATCAGTGAAACCAGCCACCGCCTTGTCAATCATGGCTGGGTCATCATGTTTCAGTGTGAGAGAATTAGAGCACCAATTTGGCATGTTTCGTCCTTTGTTGAATGAATGATTGTATTATACAGGTTCTGGTTGGTTTGGCAACCATTACTTGACCGGATTGGTCAACTTCTTGTGGGTCACACCTTTCCGATAGGTGATATCGGGAATGCGGTGCGTCCTGTCTTTGAGCCAGTTTACCATGTAGGTCCATCGGGTGTCCATATTATTCTCCTTCATTAATTAACCACAGATTGTGTATTCTGCCAAATCTTTCCACTTGGCACCAGCCGACTTGCGGATTTTGGTGGTCTGGATCAGTGTACGGAGTGACAGTTCTTTAACGTCATCTTGGAGGTTGTCAATCAGGTCCAGTGCATCGGACTTTTCTGTCTTTGAATACTCTGGCATAAATTCTGGCTGAGCCACAATGTAACGCATACGCTCCACCTTTTGCTCGGTCGTCATGGTCAGGTCAACCGCCATCGAACGGGTGATGATGGCTTGGTCCATCGAATCGGAGGACAGGTTGGAGATGAACACCACACGGCCTTTGAATTCGAAGGATTGTGGCAACTCGTCATCCTTCATGTCGGCACGCCATGAAATCACACGGCGAGAGTAGGAGTCCAAAGCACCTTTGAGCAGGTTCAGAGAGACCGGATCCTTTAGCACCGAGTCGCAATCATCAAAAACGACCACGCCGTCCTTGTTTTCGTACAGTGTACGGTAGAGGCCCTTAGGTGTAGAATAACCTTTAATGACACGGTAGGATTTTGAGGTGTTGAGTTTACCACCGACCTCGAATTCATCAAGGAGGGTAACGTCCCGCATACCGGCATCATTCAGTGCCTTGGTGACGGTGTGGGACTTTCCCAAGCCACCGGGACCAGAAACCACCACCGATGCTTGGTCGCCTTTGACCAACATGTTGACCATGTCAGACACAAAGCCGAACCGCTGGTTGATGGTGAAGCGGGACTCCTTGACATTGATGGAAACACCACCGGGAGCGCCTGTAGCCTTTTTGATGACATAATCCATGTGCGCCTTGTTGGTGCGCTTCACCACCTTGCCATTGATGTTGGCAACGTACTTACCATTAATGAACTTGACTTCAATCATATAAACCTTTCAATTGTCAATACCATGTTGAAAAACACCACCGGGAGAGATGCTTTTTAATATGGTATCGATTATACCAGAACCAGCAGGTTCTGGCAACCAATACTTGACCGGACAGGTCAACCTTTCGTCACAATGACGGGACCAGGTTTCCGTGCGGCTTTGCGAGCCTTCACGCCAACGGGGTTGGCCTTGTCCATAAGGCGAGCCAGTGTGGCTTGCGCCTTGCGGATGGACTCTTGGCGCTTTGCTTCCTTAGCGGTCGCCTTGGCCTGTACAGCCCGTTCCTTTTCGACCTTCACAGCCTCAGCCAATTCCTTGACGGAGACCTTAGCCTGTGCCAAAGCCGTACGGGCGGCGGCCAAAGCCACCTGGAGTTCTGTTTTTGCTTTCATCATTCACCTTTCACATTAAAAACACAATTATACCACCTGGCTACCATTTTGGCAACCAATACTTGACCGGACTGGTCAACAATCGGGGTCGAAGGACTCCCACTCTTGGGCTTCGTCCGGTTGACCGTCATCCTCTGGCTCCATCTCGGAGTCGGTGAGACCTTCCACGAAAATGCCGTCCTCGGTCAAGGAGTCCACGTAGTCGTTGAAACCACAACGGAATGCTACTGGATCAACCTCACGCAGGACGTGGGAAGCGGAGTAGGTCATACCGCACAGTTCCACCGGACCCTCACAATCGTCCAGCATTTCCTCATACATTTCCAAGGCGGTTCGTTCGGATATCACTTGTTGCATGTTCTTTCCTTTTCTTTCACAATATGGATTGGATTATACAGGTTTCGGTAGGTTTGTCAACCAATACTTGACCGGATTGGTCAGGTATCAAATTCGCAGGACTGGTTCAGGAACAGGTCCAGTTCCAATCCTTCGTTCAAAATAGCGGCAACTTCCATTGCCTCTTCCTCGGTATCGAACCGGTCGATGGACTCTCCGGAACGGACAGAATCGGACAATTGGGTCCAGCGGACCACACGGAAGTCCATGGTTTTGTCGTGGTATTCGGTGGTGTAGGTTTTGTTCATCATGTCGTGGATTATACAGGTACCAGCAGGTTTGGCAACCATGCTGGCAATACTTGACCAAAATGGTGGGTCATTAATATGGCACCCAGCCTCCACGTCCACCCCAGTCCTGCTTTCGAATAGGTCCATTATACCAGAACCAGCCGGTTTGGCAAGTAACCAAAAAGTACTCCATCCTTCCGGTGGGTCATTCCAACGGATGGTTGCCATTTCCGCTGGTTCTGGTATACTCCATTCCATAGTGAATTGAAAAGGAAACAAAAAATGAAATTACTCTCCACTGGCAACCCTAAGGTCCTCAAGGGCATGGCTCAAGGCTACAATACCTACATCCTGCACCTCGCACCAGCCAACCTGTCCGGCTTTGAGACCTGCGCCAAGCGGACCGCTGGTTGCACGGCGGCATGCCTGAACCTCGCTGGACGTGGTGGTATGTTCAAAAAAGGCGAGACCACCAACGTTATCCAAAAGGCTAGAATCCGCAAAACCCAAATGTTTTTTGAGGCTCGCACCGGTTTTATGGAATGGCTTGTTGCCGATATTGAATTGGCCATTAAACAATCCGCCAAAATCAATATGGTCCCAGTGATTCGCCTTAATGGTACATCGGACCTGGCATTCGAAAAGTATGCCGCCATCCGTAATGGTGTAGAATATAAAAACATTTTCATGGCATTCCCTGAAATTCAATTCTACGATTATACCAAGATTCTCGGCCGTAAAATTGCCGATTATCCCAATTATCACCTGACATTCTCCGCAGCCGATGGTAATGATTCGGACGTTGAAAAGGCTATTGCCCAAGGTTATAATGTAGCCGTGGTTTTTGGTATTAAGAAAACCCTCCCAATGCCTGCCGATTATCTCAATATGCCAGTTTTTAATGGTGACGAATCGGACCTCCGTTTTCTGGATCCAAAAGGTTCGGTTATTGGCTTATATGCCAAAGGCAAAGCCAAAAAAGATAATACTGGCTTTGTGAAATTCATTCAATTGGTCGCCGCTTAATATAAAGGAAACATTATGTCCAAAATCAAATTACCATTCGAATGCATGGTTGGAACCGAGAATGAGGTTATTACCAATCCATTTTCTGGTCAATCCATTACATTATCTCCAGAGGCAGTTGCCGTATATGATACCATTATGGGTTGCCAATTAATCGGGGATTATAAGAGAATGCAAAAGGGGCTGGATTGGTTCCGGCGCCACTTCCCAGAGGCTTACATGGTGCTCCTGGATTGACCCACCACTCCGGTCAAGTATTCCAAGCATGGTTGCCAAAACCGGGCCCTTCCGCCATAATCCAACCATGTTGAATTTGAAAGGAAACAAAATGACAGGTCAAGACCTCTCCAAGGCACTGGTTGCCGCCATCCAGAACCGCCAAGCCGTGCGTGGTTACAACCAGCAGGATGCCAATGCCTACACCGTTGGATACCTTGAGTCCCTCATTGGTACCTTGTGCAACCTCTCGCCTAAGGTCAAAAAAGAGGTTTTGAGCACCTTGGTATACGTAACCAATAATAAGGAGTAAATTATGACTGATTTTGAAACCAAGTGCTATGGCATGAGCCAAGCCGATATCCGGAGCCAGTATATGGAGGGCTTGACCGCTCGCCTCTCCGGCTTGGAAATGGTGGTGATGGGCATCCTGTCCGATTGTCAGGAACTACAGGCTATGGGTCGGAATGAGGCAGTCCGTAAGCAATTGAACGTGGCTAAATTTATATTGTCGGAAATGATGGAGGGTAAGTAATATGTTTTCAGAAAATAAGTGGGAAGACCTTGCATTCAAGGTGGTGGCGGTGCTAGGCTTGGTGGTGGTGTTGCTGGACCTGCTATATTGGCGGGCAGGCTAAAGGTTGGGGACCAGTTGGTCGGAGGGACGCTTAGGCGTCCTTTTTTTGTGCTTAAAAATACCAGAGACAGTGCCTTAAAGGTAATACTATGTAAGTAATTTTGTGCTATGGCCCAAACTCTTTTTTCCCTATTTTTATTTTCTGGGGCCCCTAGCACGTTTTCGAATTTTTCACTTTCACATACCTTCGGAATTTTCTCCGGACCCCTCCACGTTTTTTCGAATTTAGTATTCTCTCAGTCTCTTTATGGACTTCGGCTTTACTATGAGTATTCTACTCTTGGTTTTCGGGAATGGAAGGTCGAGGTGTACGGAAACTCTCGGTCCTTCTTCCATAGAGATTTCGGTGTCGTTTCCTACTGTACCGATAAATGGAACGCCTTCGTGCTTTCCATATACTCTATCACCCATCTCGAATGTCGGTTTGTATCTGTTCTCTCTGAAGTATTCAGCTAGGGTCACTTTCGTTCTCCTCTAGTCTCGCAGAATCAAATGCGGCTCTCAGCCAGAGTTTCAGGTACTCTTGGGTTTTATGGTCGTTTGTTTTATTCCCTGGAAAGGAGGAAAAAAATCGCTCTGACCGGAAGGAAAAACCCTCTAGTTCGTGAAACCAGTCCTCAAAGTTTTCGTATTCGTATCTCATTGGTGTTCAGAGATAAGTGTCTGGATTTTCTTCTTTACTTGGGATTTACAGAAGTCCATCATATCCTTATCGTATGTTGTGTATGTTCTATCTCTAAGGTCAGCTTCGTCCACGGCTTTCTCTGCTTCTCTCAGGGTGAGTTCAATAACTCTCTGTACAAAGCCATACTCTACTTCTTTTGAGGTATAGACTCTGTTTTCTTTCAGATAATCTACATTCGCTTTCTCGGCTATCTCAATCGTCTTTTCTGAAATCATTTCTTTCCTTTGATTGTTGTTACCACATTACCAAATGTGACCATTGAGAGCCATACGACAGCACACCATGTTTCAAACTGGTACGGTATCGATAGTGAGAAAAGTGTGTTGAGTGACCAGATAGTAGCAATCGGTCCAAGAATAATTGCGGCGATACCAAGTGCAAGCCAACCAAAAATCGTAAATGTGTTCATTAATCTATCCATTCTAAAATTTCAAAATATTCTTCGACACGTTCCTTTGCATGTTCAAAGGATGTCGCAAGGACTTCTAGTGAAAGTATATCATCTTCGAGGTGCATTGTAAATGGACAATCGTTTGCTTTTTTGGAAGATATAGTATCACCAATATCAACTCTACCGTTTACAGTATAGAACTTACCGTTTTTAACTCTGTCAAGTACATCATACGTCTCCGTATGTATAGACACAACAGCATCGAACCATTTCTCGGCTTGTTGTTGTGTCTCAAATCTTGGTGAGAGTTCAGTTCCGGAACTTGGATTAACCCAGAACCAAACCGGATCTTTCATATCCGTTTGTCTATACTTTATCAGAGCCGCTTTAAACTGCTTCTTCTGGAGTGTCATGGTTTCTTCGAAAAGAAAAGCTGGATTGAGATTCTAGGCTGTGCTGACGTTGATGTTGGTGTTGTACAATGCCATTCTCTCTCGGTTGAGTATACCGCAGTGTTGTATTGTGGGCAGTAGAATTGACCCTGTTTCGGATTATAGCCATATTCGTCTACACCCTTGTTTTCTTCTGTCCATGCAAACCAACCACCCCAATTAGAATCCCATTCTTTGTTGAGATAGATTGACATAGCATCATAGTCTGCATAGTCTGGATGCCAGTTTACACAAGACGTTTGATAACCAACGTAAAAGATGGCCGCAGAAGAATGTGGAAGATAATCCAACTTACTCCGGTTCACTAACTCATAGTAAATTGGATTCTTCCATTCATCAGCCAATGCACGTGAAAGAATTGTTCCTGACGTAGCATACTTCAGGACATCTACCCACTTTGTTTGGTTTGATGCCCAAACATCACCCATCTTTGTTTCTTCGTTCCACGCAAGGAGTCTTTCAATAAACTCCTCAGAGAGAACATCTGTCAAAATTTTAATCATATCATGCAATTAAGTTAATGAAGCGGTTCAACACGATACGATTAGAAACACGATTGCTTGTGTACTTTGAGAAAGCAGAAACAAGCCCACGGGTCGTTGTTGAAGAAACTTCGAATTCATCATCTTCGTCAGTGTCCAGTTTGTCTGAACGGAGGAAGTAATATTCATCGTATCCAACGTTATTTAGATACGTGAAGTTGTTCTTGCGGAAGTCTGCCACACGTTTTTCAGTTCCAGTCTGTTCAGCTTTCGGTGTGTAGAGATCCAGTGCATGGCGAACATCACGTAATCTTGCAACATAGAAACCAACCACGTTTGCATCTGTGCGTTGCTTCAACAGTTTGAGAAGTGCTGTCGTTTGGGAAACACCACGACCACCATAACCATGGCCCTCAATAACTTCAACGGATGCTTTCGTTACTGTGTCACGGAAGAAACTCCGCATTTTCCAGTTAGAATCAGCATTCGATGTTTCATAACGTTCACCATCAATGGCTTCAATACGACCATACAGTGAAGAACCTTCACCATCAGTCAGGAACACAGTATTCACAATTTGAAGTTTATTCTGTGTTTTGAATTGAGGAATCAGTTTGAATGCGGCAACTACGGCTTCATTCAGTGGAGTACCACCGAGTTCCAGAATTTCTGGAGGTTCCATGTTTGCACAAGTACCACGGCGACCAGTACCATAATCAAGGAGGTAGGATGCCATCTTAGAGAATTCATTTGCACTCATCTTATGAGAAAGAATATTGAGCAAAGAGAAATCATGGATAATCAAATCACCAACTTTCAACTTTTGTGGCTTCTTGTTTTGTTGCGTGAACATTTTTCCTGTTGTGAATGCATATACTTCGTAAGGAATGTTTACCTTCTTGCAGAACATCACAAGGTTCAAAAGTTGCTTCACTGTCGGATTCATGTGGTCACACATAGAACCAGACCAATCGATGAACATGACCAGACCGTGAGACTTACCATTCGGCACTTTAGTGAGTCGAGCAAAAATGTCATCCGTAAATTTGAATTCATGGATCTTTGACATGTTGAGTTCACCTGTCTTTGAAATCTTCGCACGTGTTTGCTGTTCGGCATTCTTACGCATTTCGAATTCTTTGACAAGATAAGAAACGACCTTGTTTGATTCGTTCCGAAACTTGCTGAAATTTTGACGCATCTTGTCGGTATGAAACCATTCGGAACGAATTGGATCAGAATTGTGTCGTTCAACTTCGGAAATCAAAGTTTTGTGGTCAACAATGATGTTTTCTAGAATCAGTTCGGGAATGTTAGAATACATAACATCTTTCCGCTTTTCACCAGAATACAATTCCTTTTCCTTTTCACGGAAAGAATTGTCAGTCTCTGATTCGATCTTAGTGTCGTCTGAACCAGCAGAACCTGTTCCACCAGTTTCAAGTGGAGATTCACCGTCTTTTTCTTCGGCTAGTTCTTCTTGACCTGAGGAACCAACGGTAAGGTCACCTTCTTTAGGATCACCTTCTTTTGGTTTTGTTTCGGACTTCTTTTGGTCTTCACCTTCACTGAGATCAAAATCCATGGAAACAGAAACATCAGATTTTTCACCAGGTTCTTCGTTTCCTCGTGTATTTCCAATTTGCGGTTGAATTTTTGGCTTCTCTGCTTGTTCTTTCATAAACTTTTGAATTTTCATGGCAATGGCCAGAGTTTCTTCAAACGTTTCAGCATCTTCAACTTCACGTACAAGTGTATATTCTTCGGAAGTGAAATCGATACCTTGAGCCGCACCACCTTTTGTGTAAAGATTGACACGGTCAATGAAATTCATGGAATTTAGGTCTTTACCTTCAGTACCAAAGAAATCCATTTCCATGAGTTCACGATAACCTTTGACAAAGGAAATACGGATACCAGGAAATCTACGTTTGATTTTCTTTTCGATACGTGCATCTTCGCACACATTAAGAATTGAACGATTGACTTTGAGGTCAACGACAGAATCGTGCCAACCTTTTTCAGGCGTTTCTAGTGCATGGCCAACTTCGTGACCGAGTAGAAGGTCAATAACTTCGTTGGAAAGATTGCCGTTCAGAACAGGAACGGTGAGAACACGGTTTTTGATATCGAAAAATGCTGTCGGAACCTGACGTTGTTCTACAATCAGGTTTTCCGTAGCCATGAGGCGTGCAAGATTTGATTTTGATTCAACTAGCATGTGTTTCCTTGTGTGTTTGTAGTATGTATTATATCATACTGACAGGAAATGTCAAGTCATGTGTTGTTTTTTTGAGACAAATCACTCTTTTTTAGTGATAATTAGTGTTCCGGCTTCGGAAACTTCAAGATTTAGTGTGTCACCTTCTCTCCAGCCGACTTCGGCAATCATTTCCGGTGGAAAAGTCAGAATTCCGTCTCCGGATCCGTCTCCGGCGTCTTCGATGTACATTGGGCCATAAACTTTTGGCTTAGGATTTACCCATTGATGCACAACATCGGTTAATTCTTCCCACGGTTGTCGTTTTCCGACTAATTCCTTATCTAAAGCAAAATAAATGTCGTTTGCCAACTCAGGATCACTTTGAATTATCGCTTTTGCGAGTCTTTGCGTATCAGTGGACATGGTCGCAACCTGAAAAAACAATTTTCTTCTGTTTTTCTGCGACAATCATTTCAACATGCATTAATGTCTCCATAACTTCTTCATAACTCATTTTTTCCAACTCCTCGGAGATTTGTTGGACTTCACTTTCATTAAGCATAATTTTCCTTTTGGCGGTGCTTAGGTTGACGAATGTACTTGGTCTCAATCCTGTGTCTTTGTGCAGGTTTGATAGGAGTACGACAAACTGGTTTTGGTATCTTAATTAAAATTTTCATTTTTATCTCCGCATTTTTGCCATGTCTTGTGCTTCCTCCACAGAAAATACAGGAACAGCATTGGACTTGTGGAGAGTGCCAATACCTAGAATTTTGTCACCGGTGTAAACTTGTTTAGGTTTAACCGTTGCGTTACCCATCATTTCAGGATTTAATGAGGGTACATTTTGTACCCCTCGAACAGGAGTGGAAAAACCATAAGTCCAAGGCTGAATATCACGTTTCACCTTTTTAGCAGTAGGAGTTTGGTGTTTAGCCAACCACTCTGCATACTCCTCTCGCTCTTTTTTAGGCTTGAGTTTAGGTTTAGACTTTTCTTGTCTCACATAAAACATCATAATATATCTCCAAAACGAATAACACTATTATACTCGTTCCACCGATAAAAGTCAAGTGGGTGTGTTGTATTTTTACAACTTACTGTATCGTTTTTCTATAAACCCATAATCATCATCTTCATGTTGACGCTGGCGCATTCTACGTAATTCCGCCGCTTCTTTTTTACGCTTTTTGTTTCTGTTGAATTCTTTCGTTGAGTTATATTCATTAGAATATTCTTCTTCGAAAGGACGAAACTTAGGAACAAATTTTCCCACTTCTTTTTCTCCGTAGTTATAGTACATCAGGAATGTTATCATGGATAAACTTATATGTCAATCCCTTAACACCCAAATCTTTCTTAAAAATTCCAATAACAACATCCGCTTCACGTGGTTCGAGAGATTCCAATAAAACCATGAGAATTTCTTCTGCACGTTTTGTGGTCAATTTCTCGGCGGTTTCATTACCAACACGGAACATGTAAAGGCGTTTAAGTTCAGTATCAAGTGAGGCATAAGAGATTCCAGGTTTTGTATCTGGTTTTTTATATCTCGCTGGATAATCTTTAAACTTCCATTCCATCTCCGGTCGATATGCCAACTGGAGTACCAATTTTACTGTTGGTGTCCAATTGTTGGCAAGTACATTAATCTTATCTTGTTTCGAATTTGCTTTTGCGAATTCATCAAACACTTCATAAACATTTTTTCTCATTAAAATTCCTCAATTACTTCCATTAGGTTTTTCAGCTTCTTGTCCATGAAGTAATTAATCAACTTGGAACGTGGAGCCGGCTTTGTGTTATTATATGTATCAATAATCGAATTTTTAATATCGCTAGGAATTTGTCTTAGGTCAATTAATGTTTGATTTCTTGAAAAACCGATACGTGCATTCTCATCTTCCCAATCAGAATAGTTTTCATTCATCATTTTCTCAAGACGATTTTTATTGATAGGTGTTTGACGTAGGTCACGCACAAAACAATCAGCAGGAGACAGAACATTAGGTATGCCATCACCTTTATCACCTTTGATGATTTTCTCTTTCAATTCAGCCAAAGCATCTTCGGACTTAATATACTTTTTCTGTGCAGGATTGTATTGCTTAACATTCTTGTACATTTGAAGTTGTAGAAAGTCACCATCGCTGGATAGAATGAGGATTTTGTTGTCACCACCAGCATAGATTGGTGTAAGTGTGCCGATAATGTCATCGGCTTCTGCACCATCAACATCAATAACTTTGTATGGAAAGTTTTCTTTGAGTTCTTGCTTTAGATTGCCAAGAATGTCAAAAATGAGGTGCCAATCGAGGTCGGACTTTTCACGTGCCTTTTTACGACCAGCTTTGTAGAATGGAAAGAATTCTTTGCGCCAATATTTTTTATTGTCACAACAAAGCACAACTTCACCATACTCTTGGCGAAATTGCTTAACGTGGCCACGGATGATATTGAGTACCAAGTGTCGCACTAAACCTTCTTCAAGTTTCACGTTTTTTTGACCAGCAATTTGTGCCATCAAGCCAGATAGCAAAACCTGGTTCAAATCAATGAGAATCATTTTATACCTTATTTAATTACTCGTAGAAGGATTATATCAGAATTTATACGACCTGTCAAGGCCTGTTCAACGGCATTAATATCCGAAAGAACTTTCCTAAGTGCAACTTTACCAGCTTTTAGTGTTGCGGGTAAAACAACTTCGGGTTTACGAATAGTTTTTTGAATGGAAGTTTCTTCGTTGAAATTAATGAGTGTTGTACCCTTAACATTCAATCCACCGGAATCGGTGGCATTGTAACAACCGAGTTTGCGGGTTTTAGTGTTAAAGACCCACAACTGTGTAGCACCGAGGATATCAACAGGATTAATAGAAGCGGCCTTATATTCATTATCTTCCTTTTTGAATTGTAACTTTTCGATAATTTTATCTACAGGCTTGGCCTTCTTCTTCCTAGGCGCACGTGTGAGTTTTGCAGTATGTGCAATTTTTGCACAATCGTCAATGATGCGTTTTAGAAGTGAAGCATAGTCTTTCAATTCTTTTTTAGTCAGGAATGAATAACCTTCGACAAGTTGTTCGTCTTTGCCTTTAATAGCTTCTTCTATTTCTTCCAGTTTCTTTTCATACACGGGAATAATATGTTTCGTATGGGCACCTTTGATATCCAAGGTTTTCATCAAATCATATGGATCAAAAACATCCTTGAATTCACGAACAGAGAAACAATCATCAATCGCACCTTCGATTTCACCGATATAGTCACGGGTTTTTTCAGCCACACGTTCTTGTATGGAAACAACAACCTTCGGTTCCGTTTCTTCAATTTCTTTTTTAATCGGAGATTTATTTTTCAAGTCTTCAATGAATGTGGTAATCCATTGTTCGTTTTTCTCCGAAAGTGGTGCACCACGGAGTTTCATACGGCAAACGAAACCTAAATTTTGAAAATCGTCATCTGAAACCTTTTCGATCAACTCGATTTCGGCTTTTGATGTGCCAATTTCTTTGAGATAAGAAAGTGTGAACTTTTTACTTTCTTTTGAATCGGAATGATAGTTGTACCAATTCAATGCGGTTGACAGTGAACTTTCGCCTTTTTTCCAAGACGGTTCACCGCCAGCCAGTGCTTTTTCGAATTCTTTAACTGATGCGTGTCTCATGTGTAGTAACAGCCTTAACAGAGTCGGTTCGGAAAGAACGCCAACCGTTACTTTCCATATCCCATACTGCTAGTGTATCAGGATTCTCTGCTCTTGGCAAACTCTCGGTCAAAAGTTGTTGCCCCTCTACAACAGGTTTTTGTGGTAGATATTCTGGTAGAAGTGTGCATTTCATTTCACGTTCCGTACCATCAATTTTAGTAAATACAACTGTAGAAACAGTATTGGACAAAATTTGTTTCAATTCATACTTATCAAACATCGTTCATTTCCTTTTCATAATATTCAATATACTCTGCCGTTCTTTCACTGAGTGCATCAAATGCCGCAGTTACGAACTCGTTAGAGGTTGTGGTAGTTTTAGCGACCATTCCCAAGAATCCATTATCTAACATATTTGTGATATAGTCAATAGGTGAAATCAAGATTGCCTGAAATTTTTCTGGCATTTTTGGTGGATCTTCTGGAAAGATAATAATATCATATAAATCACCATTTGAATTACCTGATATTTTCTCACCAGGGTCTTTATACTGAAATCCACAAATTTCCAAATCTCCATCATCATTTCGATAGAAATTTATACCATCAAATGGTTCAGTCTTTAATGCTTGCCAAGATTCGCTCATTGAATGCCTTTATGTGGGTCTTTCGAACTTTTACCATAATCCATGCGTTATAATAATCTTCTGATTCTAATACGCATCTATCAAATTGTTCTTTTGCTTCAAGATAACCACATTCACCTTTAGATTTACATAGGTGTATTATTTCTCTTTTAAATGAATGTGTACCATGTCGTTCCACATCACATTGTAATTCCGCATTTGAACCATAATAAGTTAACCAATCGGAAAATGATTTAACTTTTTTCCTTTTACCTTTAATTACTTTTGTTCTAACGGAATAGAAAAACTTTTTACCTATGTATTTTTTACCTGTTGTTAAATGTGTTATTACATACACGAAACCATAATTGTCACCAATGTCTTGTTCTGTGAAATCTTTATCTTTATAAATCCAATTTATTTCCATTCCTCGTTCTCATCAAAGTCCTCATCATCTATATATTCTTCGTTGAGGACTTCAATTCTTTCACCACAGAAGGGGCAAAAGGACGGGGATTCATCAGATACATAATCTTCTTCAAAAGCAACTTCAAAAGTTGATTCGCAATTTTCACATTCTGCTGTTATTAATTTTTCTGACATAGTTTCTCCTTAATTCGCCCAAACATCACCCCAGTTTCCTGTTGTGGCGCCTTTGGCATAGTCTGTTGCACGATTTTCAAAGAAATTTGTGTGTGTAGGTGCATTAATCATTTCTTCAACCCATGGAAGTGGATTTTTCTTAACCTTCATAATACCCTTTAACCCAAGTGAGATAAGTCGGCGGTCAGTGATGTAACGGATATATTTTTTAACATCCTCCGAATTCAAACCTTCCATAGCACCCATAGAGAATGCTAGGTCAATAAACTTGTCTTCAAGTTGAACCATCTTCTCTGCGATAGTATAAATTCTACCCTTGAGTTCATCATTCCAAATTTCTTTGTTTTCTTCTATGTAGGTACGGAATAATTTAATCATTCCTTCGGCGTGCATCGTTTCGTCAACAATAGACCAAGTAACAATCTGACCCATACCTTTCATCTTACCTGTACGTGGGAAGTTTAACAACATAATGAATGAAGAAAACAACTGCATACCTTCAGTGAATGCGGAGAATACTGCAATGTGTTCTGCTGTGGATTCTTTCGTTGAATTATGTGAAGAAATATCCATGACATAATCATGTTTATCTCTCATTTCCTGATAGTCTAGGAATTGGTTATATGTTGTTTCTGGAAGACCGAGAGTTTCAATCAAGTGTGAATAAGCGGCAATATGAAGTGCCTCACGTGCGGCAAAACCGGACAACATCATACGCACTTCTGGTTGTGGGAAATATGGCAGATAATTCCGTACATAACCACCAGCAACGTCAATATCACCTTGTGTGAAGAAACGGAAGATGTGTGTTAAGAATTGTTTTTCTTCATCGGATAATTTATTCTTCCAATCCTTCACATCTTCTGACATTGGAACTTCTGTATGAAGCCAATGTGATTGTTCGTGTTTGAGCCATGCATCATATGCCCAAGGGTAGTTAAACGGTTTGAAATGATTTCTTTCATCTCTTAAACTTGTTGCATTCTTTTTAACCATTAATCCACTCCGTCAGTTGTTGCTTTGATTTCACACCAGTCATTCTTTTAACTTCTATGTTACCATCTTTCATAACAAGTGTTGGAACTGAACGAATGCCATATTCTACAGCAAGATCAGAATGCACATCGATATCAACAACTTCAACAGGAACACCAGCATTGATTTCTTCTAGTGTCGTTGCCATTACTTTGCAGGGTTGGCACCAAGATGCCGTAAATCTTAAAATTCTTTTCATACTATTAGCACCATGAGGTTTTGGCTTCACCGTAATATTCACGTGCGAAACCGTTTGTTATTAACATTTGTCTTAAACTTTTACCATCGAGTATAACATCACCCAATACACGACCACCATACTTGTCCCAATCCATCAAAATGATTTGACGTTTTTGTGCCGCATTGATTTGCGCTTTGGTAAATGCAGTTGCCGCTTGGCCACGTGCATCTTCACTTGGGCATTTTGCACGATGACCCTTCTCAGGTGTATCAACACCGAAAACACGTACACTGAGTTCCTTTTTCAAAGGATCGGGCAACCAGTTTGCTTGGAATGCTACTGTATCACCATCCACAACTCTTGTCAATACCGCATCATAAATTACACCACTTTTTTCTTTTTGAGCAAATGCTGGTACTATACAAAGTGCTAGTATTATTGTTATTATTTTTTTCATTTTTCTTTTCTTTCGTACATATAAGTGTCTGTATCACCGAGAGACCACTTAGCTTCAGTTTCAACAGACCATCTTTTGGTTGATACTTTAAAATCCGGATATTTTAATTCTCTAGGATTACTAGAGGGTTCAAACACAATCATTCTATTATTCGGTTGACATGCAAATTGTCCATTATCACATTTAATAAAATTATATGATTTGTGGTCCTCAACATCCTCAGAGAAGCCAGTATCTATAGTATTAAAATCTGAATGTGCAGAATCTACAGTAAACATATATTCACCATACATCCAACCACCATTTTTCAATTTAAATTTGCATTTCATGGATTGAAGTTGGGCTTTCTTCAATACTGTAATGTCGTAACTTAAACTGTCCCACAGTTGTAGATAATCTAAGGGTAATGGTTCACCTTCAATTGGTTTCCAACAGTATGCACTGATCGGTAACTTATCATAAAGCGCACCATATTCATTCAAATAAGATTCGATCCTAAAGGCTTGTCCCCTCAGAGATTTAATACTTATCCACCAACAAGGAACGAATTCACCGAATCCTTCTTCGAAATCATAAAGAAACTCTTTACGAATGAAACATTTAACAGCAGGTAAATTTGCAATTATGTGTGACATGTTTTTCCAGACGCTAATACAATTTTACAGATATGTTCAAGGCGTTCAATGTGTTCATAAGCACGCCATGGACTTGTATCAATAGCAACAACACCATGACCCTTAATTCCTACAATATCATAAGCAATGTTACCATAGTCATCCAATTTTAGATTTTCAAAGCATTGATCTGCCAACTCTTGACTAATAGGAGGAACATCTCCTACGTTAGGAGCAACTTTGGTGTAGCGATTAAGTTCCGGGAACGCATCACTAATTGTGCTGAGGTCAATACCGGCGTGCATTGCCGCAATACAGTATGTTGGGTGTACGTGTACTACTACTCGCACATCATTGCTGTGTTGACCCATGCATCTTTGTAATCCAAAGTGTAATGGTATTTCTCCACTAGGCTTCAGTTTAGCACTGATATCGGAGTAATGTTCTTCTTGCCACAGCAAACCATGTATGCTAATTTTTTTAAACTGATCCGGTTGTAGCGTCTGTTTACGAACGCCACTTGGTGTAATATAGAAATGGTCACGGTCGTGATGGCGAATACTTACATTTCCATCACGACTTGTAATCCAATTTCGTTTGTATGCATCCACCATAATATCACATATAGTTTCTAGCATACAATTTAACCCTCGCAGGCGATACAGTCATTACCTTCTGCAATTGCAGTCATGTCAATTTCTTTGATTACGTCACGTTCAATTCTCTTGGAGACTTTATCAGCCTTTGCCAATTTTTCTGAACGGCAGTAATAAAGGGTTTTCACACCTTTTTTCCATGCTAAGAAGTGAATGGCATGGATGTATTTGATGTGGGAATCTGGACGGAAGAACACGTTTAAAGATTGTGCTTGGTCAATATAAACTTGACGGTCTGCCGCATGTTCAATCACCCAACGTTGGTCAATTTCCATGGAAGTTTTGAAAACTTCTTTAGTGTTCTCATCCATCCAGTCTAGGTGTTGTACAGAACCATCATTAGCAATAATAGAAGACCAAATTTGCTGATATTCATCTTCACCTTTTGGTGTCAATGCTGAATCATTTGGATCCAAATATTTCATGATGACTTTATCAAGCCAACGGTTCTTATTTAAAAATGCGCCCGATAGAGTGTCCTGACGGTAAGCGTTAGCACGATAAGGCTCAATGCTAGGGCTAGTATTTCCCATAATGATAGACGAAGAAGCATTTGGAGCAATAGCCATAACATGACTGAAACGCTTGCCAGTGCCCACGGCATCGGGTGCTTCACCACGTTCAGTGCCGAGTTGAAGATTCGCCTCATCTAGTTTCTCCCTAATGTTTTTAAAAATCTTATTGTTTAATACTTTTGCCATTACTCCTTCGAACGCAACGTTGTTTTTCTGTAGAAATGCGTGAAAGCCCAAAGCACCAACACCGATGCTCCGCTCACGGCTAGCACTGTATCTCGCTCTTGATATGCTATCAGGAGCATTATTAATGAAGAACTGCAAGACGTTATCGAGCATCTCAGCCACGTCCCGAAGAAAAGTTGGGTGATCTTTCCAATCATCATAATACTCCAAATTTACAGAAGATAAACAACAAACGGCAGTGCGTTCTTCATTTGTAGGAAGAATGATTTCAGAACAAAGATTTGATTGGTGTACTTTCAGACCTTTGTCTTTTAGCCATTGTGGTAATGCACGGTTCGAGGTATCGATGTAATGAATATATGGTTCACCCGTGTGCATACGTAGTTCAAGAATTTGTTGCCATAGGTGTTTAGCTGAAACAGTTTCACGCACTTCACCTGAGTGTGGATCAACAAGTTTCCAATCATCGTTTGCGGTAGGATCAACCATACACTTCTCAATGATTTGCATGAAATCATCAGTGATGTTAATTCCATGGTGTAGATTTAAACAACGGACGTTTGGATCACCCGTTGGCTTCCGCATCTCTAGAAAGGGAATAAGGTCAGGATGACTAATATCAAGGTAGGCAGCATAAGAGCCACGGCGAGTGCGTCCTTGACGATACGCAAGACTAGAGGCATCGTAAATTTTGAGGTGAGGCATAACGCCAGTACTCTTATCATCCGCAGAGCGTATCCCAAAGCCGATGCCAACACCGCCACCAAACATAGACAGCCAATTAGTTTCAGAAAGATTATCAACTAGACCCTCCGCAGTATCTTCAACATAGTTAAGAAAGCATGAAATAGGTAGCCCACGCTTAGAACGGCCGTAAGAAAGAATTGGAGTGCTATAGCTAAGCCAATGATTAGAGGCGTAATTATACAAACGCTGAGAATGCTCCGGATTAGAACCAAAAGATGATGATACATATGCAAACCTTTGTTGTGGTGATGTTTCATCATCACGCATATACGACTCTTTCAATCGCTTTATACCCAATTCATCAAATAGCTTATCTTTCTCCAAGTCTATTTTGATACCCATATATTCCATATTTTTACCCTTTTATAATTGCTTTAATGTTAGGTGGTGTCCAGCCTTCTGGCTTCAACACTTTGCCGTCTTCACGTTTGATAACTTTTCCATTCGAGGAGATTTTACTTAGGTTACTTCTGGCCACTTCATCCCATACTTCTTGTTGTGGAATCTGTAGCGTGTGTTCAAGACCTTCAATAACCCACTTGAGATCCGCACACGCATCAGCAATTTCGATATTGTCTCTATTGCCAAATGCAACCATCAATTCTTTAAATTCTTCAATAATTAAATCGATGTACAATTCGGATTGTTTACCATAGTCGGTCTCTTTTTGGTCACATGCGTCCATGAAAATTTTTACATCATTTTTGGTGTCCATTTTTTCTTCCTTAGTTCCATGTTTTTAGCCAAGTATCATTTTCAACATAGTGTTTAACTACTTGTTTTAGTTTTTCATCAATTTCAGTTTCATCAACCCAACCAAGTTCTTTCATTCTTTCACCACACACTGAATAGCGGTTGTCATGTCCAGGCCTAACTGAATGTGAGTTGGTCAATTCATATTTTAACTCTTTACCAAGTATGTTGGCAATCTTCTTTGCCATTTCCAAATTATCAATCTCATGCTGTGCCGTAATGTTGTATTTTGGGCAAGTAATACCTGTATCATCGCTAGAAGTTAGTTCGGAATTTACCAAGAAAATTAATGCTTTACCAACTTCACTTGCGTAGATGTATTTTCTGCTTCCAGGTTTGCCATTTTTATCAGTATGAATAATTAATGTTTCATCATTCAGAATTTTCCTAATACACAATGGAATAAATTTTTCAGGATGTTGCCTCTCACCAAAAACATTCATTGTATGTGTGATACACATCGGCAAATTGTATGTGTTGTTGAAGGCTATACACAATTCTTCTCCACCAGCCTTTGTTGCACTATATGGATTTCTAGCATTGTATCTAGAGTATTCATTAAATGTAATTTCAGATTTTGCTGGACCAAATACCTCATCGGTGCTGAAATAGAAAAACTTCTTTAGATTTTTTTGTGTTCTCGCAAAATTTAAAATATTGCATGTACCCACAACATTATCTAGAACAAAATTCATTGGGTTATCAATACTTCTATCAACGTGACTGCTGGCCGCAATATGGAAGATGTAATCAACTTCACCCAACTGTTTATTCAGTAATGGTCCTATTTCAGACCTTAGGTCATGGTGAATTATTTTGATTCTATGATTTTCAGGATTATCTTTAACAATATCATAAAGTCGATTCAAATTTCCGGTGAAATTGAGTCTCTCAAGAGTGATAATTTCCCAGTCAGTTTTATCCAAAATTTCTTTGACGAAATGATGTGCAATAAAGCCTGTAGCACCAGTAATCAATACTTTATTCACTGATGTATTCCTTAATCATTGGGAAAATTGGTTGAATCGCATCTGCACATGCTAGTGCAATATCACGATGTTCTTTTTGTGTTCCGTTATCGGATCGGAGTTGTATGTAGTGGACCCAGGAACGGAGAGTTCCGTTCATGTACATGCGGGATTTTGTGTTACCCTCTGGTAATACGGCACGTGCTTGTTCCTTTGCAATGCCTTTATCTAAAGCCCATGTGTAAACATCTTTTGTGCGCTTCAACAAATCGTTTTGTAGATTTTCCCATTGATATGCAAGCTGGCGCTGTTCGTCTGTAGTCAAATCCATTTCAATTGAATTTTGACGATTCTTCGTGTCTTGCAATCTTGCATCACGGAGTTCAAATCCCAGATCATCTGCACGTGCATATCGCTGTGAGAATTCTTGAAAGGAGAATGAACGATGGCGGAGAATCTGCCTTGCAATGTCACGGGTAGTATCAATCTGCAAACACACGGAGACCATCTCCAATGGAGACCAATGCTGGTGCTTAATTAGATAACGCACCAACTTTTCCGCAGTTTCGGTGTTGTTTTGGTTTGATGGATTGGAAACACGTGCGGCAAATGCCACCTGCTCCAACAAATTCATGCCATCGGGACTTTGTGAATAATTAATTAATTTAACGTTCATACTTTCTTCCATTGAATAAATTCCATCTTTGCTCTCAAATTCACAAAGGTGTTTTTGTTAATAATATCAACAATCTCATCACTGGTAAAACCAGATAGAATCATATCATTAATATCTTTCTCTTGCATCATCTCCGGCCAAATACAAATTGCAAAATGATTTTCAATCGCCTTGTCCATTAATTTACATATGTCTTTGTTTCTTGGTTCATTATCAAATACCAGAGTCAATTTGTCCCTTGGTATATAATTGACTGCGTTTGCTAAGTTAGCATCGGCAGTAGCAACGGCATTAGGAAGAAAAAGTGAATCAATCGGACCTTCAGTAACATAAATTTTTTCTTCTAAATTTACTCTGTCAAGTCCGAAAATCTTAATACTTTCTTCGGCTAATTTAATTGTGATGTAGCGTATCTTTGAATCACGGAGGGAACGACCTTGAACGGCCAGTAGTGTGCCGTCAGTGTCGTAAAAGGGTATAATAAGTCTAGGATCATCTTCTTTCAAATCTTTACCGTGGTCTGGAAGTAACTCATCGATAAAGGTTTTGAAGTCATGTGCATAATATAGTGTGTTATATGTATCCTCTGGAATTTTTCGTCCTATGCAATACTGTGCCGCATAGTGATCCACCGGGAGGTCAATAATTTTTGGTAGATTGATTTCTTTAGGTTTCTTCTTGAACACTGGTGTTTCAAACTTTAATTCCGACTTTTCTGGTTTCGGATAGTTTTGATTTCCAGTTTCTCCATTGGTATAACGTTCCATGGCATATTCTTTAACCATGTTTGCATCAAGTAAATTGATGAAGTTATACATTGTGTGGCCAACACCGCAATTCTGACACTTGTAAAAGTAGTCATTCTTTTTGCGGTAAATATAACCACGTGCTTTATGGAGGTGTTTCTGTGAGTCGCCACAGAACGGGCACCGGAAATTATACAGGTCTTCCTTTTTTTGGGTGAACCTGTTTAACTTCGGTGAGAGTAGTTTGAGATATTTTCGATCAATGAAAACGGACATAACGATATATCATAATAAAAGGTTCTGTCATTATAGCACATTTTTGTCTGGAGTGCAAGACCAGTTCTGGTAATTAATTAAAAAAGTGATAGTATTTTATCAGAATGTCCGGCAACCCAACCGCCGACACCAATACCGCCAGCAATCATCCACGTCCACTTGTCTTTTAATTTCTTGAGTTCCGAAATGTCCTTGGCCAAAGCGGCATGTTGTTCACAGGAAGCGCCATACATCTTTTCAAGTTCACCTTTTAAATCGTCACGTGTTTTGTCGAGACAATCGTGCATGTCTTTGACATCTACTTTAAGTGTGTCGATTTTTTCGTTAATATTTTCCACCTTGGTCTCAACAATACCAAGTCTTTCGGTTGTCGTTGCCATGATATTATTTCTTTTCTGGAACCTTAGTACCTTCAAGTTTCTTATGAACCTTGATTACTTTGCATTCTTGTTGTGGTTTTCCAGCTTTATCGAGAACGGGTTTTCCGTCTTTGGTAATTTTATCTATACAGACTTTTTCTGTTTCTGCACCAAATGCGGCTGTTGTTGCCAGTGTGATTAAAAGTAACGCTATGAACTTTTTCATTTTAACTCCTAGATATTGTTTTTTATTTATTACTTGCAAATTTCTCTGATGCAGTAAAACCTAAGCCTGCCACAACAATATACATCATACTGTCAAATAGTTCAGGTGATACTGCTTTTCCCAAAAAGGTGTTAGCCATAAATGCAATAGAGCATAGTATGAAGGCCGTGAATGTCACCACCCTCTTGGAACTCCAAGAACCATCGTGGCTATCTTTCAATAAACTTTTTAGAAATTCCATCATAGTTCAGGCTGTGGTGCTGGAGATGGCGCAAGTTTTCCACCAAATCCCATCGTTACACCTGATGGTGCAACTGGCATACTGCCATACCCACCAAAGCCACCAACTGCACCTGGTGCAAACGCTGGTTCAACTCTGGAACCCATTGCACCCATTTGTCCGGAGGGGAAAGATGGTGATGGTGGAGGAGGAAGGCTCGCTTTAGCTTGATTTTCGCTTGCTTGCTTCATCAATGCCAGTTTAGCTTCTGTTTCTTCTTTTGAGCCGCCGGCCAACATGATACCTGAGAGAGTACCTGTTAAGAACGTTGCGATAGGCACAATCAACTCAAAAAACTTCTGATCGATTGGAGAAATTGCATTAAGTGGTTGTGTAACAAATATTAATGAATAAAGTACAACAAACACAATACCTGTTAACGTTAGTGCAAGACATACACCAATAAAGAACTTCAGTCGAGCCATCAACTGTTCTTCGGTGTACATAATAGTTTGATTATTTTCCACAGTTAACTCCTTGTGCTGGCGTTGGTGTAAATGCTGGTGTAGCCATACTTTGATTTTGTTTATCATCTGGAGGTCCTAATCTAGGGTCACGTTGTCCCTTGAATACATGTTCGGGGCAGGTTCTTGTTACATCACATGCTGGTTTTTGGCAAATTGCTTTGTCCCAATTATTCGGGTCTTGGCAAGGATAACGGAATCTATCGCCACCGAAAACTGCTAGTGCAAGTGGGACTGCTATTAATATTGCTAGCCACCTAAAAAGTTTTAAATCACTATTCATCAGTGTGCTCCTAAAACATGTAATGCATGTTCATAGTGCTTGATGCGGTCCTCAAGACCGATTGTACCACCGTTGATGCGTTTTGTCAAGGTAATAATATCACCTTTGTCAGCCCATTGGTTTAGATTATTTGTTTCCCAGAACCAGCAAGCTGATTGTGCGGCACCCTCAAATGTAGCAAGATATTCTGATGCTTCATCTGGAGAAATGTGCAGTGATGCGGCAAACCAAGTATAGTTTTGTTTACCCGTTAACTGGATGAGTCCACGACCACAATATTTGTATCCGTCACCTGATGCTTCATCACCATTACCCATACGGTTAGCATAAACACGATTTGCGATAGCTTCTTGTTTATTTGGACGTGAGCAATACTCATTAGCAATTGCATCATCCGGAAAATACTTGGGGAAAATCTTACGGAGTGTTGCTGGTCTATAATTTAGATTTTCTTTGAGTGCTGTGAAGCCACCAGATTCGTGGGCACATTGAGCAATAAAAGCCGCAATACGTTGAGGTGTATTGATTTCATAATCTGGCAATAGTTGAGCCAAAGCATTGTGCCAATGTTCAACGTGAGGATTTTTAGGAAGTAATTGTTTTAATTGTTGTAATGTAAGTTCCATTATTTTAATCCCTCAAAAATATTTTTTTGCACTTGATACCATTCAATCCATGCATCATTTTTCACAGCACATGTATAATATTCCGTATAGTTAACAGTGATAGTTTTTGCTATATCACTTAATTTAGCGTCATCGTTCACTTTGTTTAGTTGTGGACATTTAACCAATAAGTGTTTAGGTACTTCTGGAAACTTTGCTACAACAGGAACAGTAGTTGAACATCCGGTTAATAGAGCAACAAATAAGAAAAACAAATATTTCATTTTGGTGCCTCTGCCGCTTTATTATGTAGTACTATGAATTCTTTAGGAATTTCACACTCACCACCAGGTAAAAACTTTGTGTCGTACTTGACAATTTCTTTATCAACATATTTGATAATATCTTGGCCACGTTCTTTGACAATCTGCGTCTTTGTCACAATTTTGGTTTCGATCTTGACGTTCTCTTTTACAGATTCAACTTGTGCCGCTTCGACTTTGGCTTCAAGTTCTTTCACTCTAGCCAACCATGCTTCTTCATTCGAGATTGCACCTGACATGTAAGTACCTATCACTATGAGAGCAACAGAGCCTAATTGTATGGGAGTTTTGTAAAGATATATTGCCGGAATAGGAATAAATCTAAGCAAGTAGGTTACAGCAAGACCTATCAAACCTATACCAAGTATGGCATAGAAAATCCAGAACGGTAACCATTTTAGTATCCACATTTTACATCTTTGGTCGTTTGCGTGTGAATGTTGGTGCCATTACGACACGTTTCTTTTTCTTAAGATTAACACCAGGTTCACCACCCTTTTCACCAGTACCTGCAATAGCACCTGTGCTTACTACATTGCTTGGTCCTGGACTTCCGCCGCCAGCATCTTCTAACATGAATTGCTTGAAAGTTTTCATATTTTTCTTAGTATTTCGGCCACATTCATATCTACAAGTATATCGGAAGAAATTATATCTTTTCCGTTTACACCTTTGATAACGTCTGGCATGTAATTTAGATAAATTAAAAAGGTCTTTAGCACATCATAATCAGATTCATCAATCCTAAAGAACAGTATTCGTGTTGCTGGTTCTGCACCAAATACATTATAAAGCAAAATTAAATGATTTAAAATTAGGCGTTCTTTCAGAGACTTTGTAATCTTGTAACGCCTAAACAATCTTTTAAGATATTTCGTGCGTTTCAAGTCTCCTTCAAACTCACTTATAACATAGTGTGGTGATGTATATGCTTTCATCGCATACATTATAAAATTATCTTCAGTCAAGTCATCGAACATAATGATACAAAGGGTGACTTACGCCACCCTTGCATTAAATAATAACTGCGCCGTTGCCGGTGATGCTGCCTGCCGCTACCAATGTTTCATATTGTGTACGATTAGCACGACCACCCATTGTTACGGTGAATGCGGCGTTGCCGGAAACAGGAACTGCTGTAGGTGTGGTGAGATATAGACCACCTGTATTAATAGTGATAGACAACACTGCACCATTCTGTGCTACAGCTACTGTTGCATTTGCGGCTGTGTTACCTGTACCACCATTAGAGAATGTTACGAAACTGTTTGTTCCGAAAGCACCTGCGTTTGCGCTGATAGAAAGAACAGGACCCATACCGGCAGTTCTTTGAACCCAACCAGCATGTGCCATTTTCGTTGCGGCAGGTGTAACTTGTGTATTAGATGCTTCTTGTGTATCGACACCGTAAACACCAACGGCCTCAGAAAATGCTTGTGCTACGTTAGCATTAGCAAAAATTACATTGGCGTTTGCACGTGTTGGTGCTAAGTTTAAAGCGGTGCCTGCATAAATTGGAACACCAGTGTTTGCATCTGTCATTGTCCAGAAAGCTGTTGACATTTGTTTTTCTCCTTGAAAGAATTCTATTTACTATTTATTGTTTCTGTGAATTTGGTCTGGTCTTAAGAACAGGCTCAATCTCTACGGTATCACGTGGCTTTCCTGTCATAGTAGTGCCACCCTGTAATGTGATTTTGGCATTGGGCTTATCGTCTTTTTCCCAATCATACATGCTTTCATTTTTACCCTTCTTTTTATAGATGGATTTAATGATACGTGCTGATTTCATGTTCTTCTTGCGGTGTTCTGATTCCATAGCCTTAACGGAGTTTGTAGCAGATAGGGGGGAATCTTCGATGCCGCCAATACCTTCTTGTACGGTATCTTCTGAGACGGACTTCCAACCACCACCCTTAGACTTGTACCATTTTGATGCCCAACCATTTGCATATGCTGAAGGATAAACATCGAACTTGGAACGGGCCATTGATTTTGCTCTGGACCATAGTGCAGGATTTGTTGGCTTATTTTTCTCATCAATTTGTTCGGTTTCTTCATTTTTAGGTACACAATTTGGTACAACTTTGCCACCCTTCATTTTGGTGCCAACTTGTTTGTGTGTGTCCCAACATGCTTCATCAACTTCTTCTTCACTGAGTTTACCTTTGCCGTAATTTGAAACATTAACGGGTTTACCACCTTTACCTGCTCTGTCTGCAACTGGATCATGTCTTCTCTTTGTTGCAACTGCGGCCGCACGTTCACTCTTACTGAGTTCAGCACGTTTTTCTTTTGACATACATTTTGGTTTTGGTTCACCTGGTTCCCTGGCGCACGGACCTGCTACTTCACCTTTTGAATTGATTCTTTTCCAATCACCCTCTGGATCAGTTTTGCTAAACCATTTGCGTAAATCTTCACGTGTAATATGGTCATCGGCATCCATATTATCGGGCATCTTTTTCAGTTCATTGATTTTTTTAGCATCATTGTCGAACTGTTTTCTAGTAGCTTTCATTATACCAGAAAAGCGTTTGTTGCCTTTTGCAATATCACCGGATTTATCTGCGGCGGATGCTTGAGCACCTGCGGCTTTTTTATAGCGACCTAGAAGGTCGGAGGAAAGTTCATCCAACTTTTCAAGTTCTTCTTTGATTGCAACAATCTTGTTGTACATGTCCATCGACAATGCACCTTCACCACGCATGTTGATTAGATTTTCAACAACTTTGTGCAGGTCCATATCAGTTTTCGCATCTTCACGTGCATATTCAAGAACACGAATGAGTAATGGAATATCCATTGTTACTGTATCTTTTTCATCAACAGCTTCTTTAACCTGTTTCTTTTCTTCGTTCCAATCGTCACCACGTTCACCCATACCAGATGTTTCTTTCACGTGGCGCATCTTGAAAATTTTGAATTCAGAAGAACGTGCATATGCTTTCTTTTGATTGCCGTCCATGGTCAAAGGATTCAAACCTTTAGACTTAATGAAAGACATTAGAAGGCCTGTTCCAGCTTCATCTAATTGTTCAGATTCTTCATTAACTTCTTCACGGTGAACAGTTGCACCTTTGATTTTTTTGGCTACGTTTGTAGCATGAGACTGTGAGCCGAATGATTTCCACTTTTTACCATTAATATGAACAGCATGTGGATGATCCGCAGGTTTGTTATAAGAACGTTGTGTCGGTTCATCATCATCTGCATGTCCCATGCGTTGAATCTCACGATTGCTCATACGTGAAACATCAACGAAACCGGCTTCAGAAACTTGTTCAGTTTCTTCCTTTTTAATGTTCTGTTTTGCGGCATCAAAAGTGTGACCCACCTTAAAACGCTTGAACGCATTTGATCGTGCATATGATGAACGCTGTGCAAAAGTCATAAACTCGGGATTGAAGCCAAGCGAACGAATGTACTTCATTAGAAGTCCATCTTCATTCAGAACTTCTTCTTTGACGGGTTGTTGATATTTTGCAGACCAAGGTTCCATTGGATCCTCATAAGGTGAATCGCCAAGTTTACCCATTACGGATTCTTTTTTGGCCTTCACCAGGTTCTTGACTAATTTACCGGCTTTGCTCATTGCTTAGTCCTTTTTAGCGGCCTTTGTTGCTGTAGCATACATTACAGATTTTGCTTTGTCGCCGTAACGTGATTTGAAACCTGCTAGAGATTTTTTCATACCTTTGACGATGCGCTCTTTCTCGGCAGTTTCACCTTTAGAAAGTTCACGTTCGTCCAATTCTTCAACTTCTTCTTGTGTCACACCACGTGGACCACGGTCATCTTTAACACCACCAGCTTTCATCAAAGCGGCACGGTCAGCATAACTAGAACGCTTGACATCTTTAGCGGCAGCTTTGACGGCAGGAGATGGGTTCTTAATGTGTTTCATTGCATCAAACTTAGCTTCTTCCAAATCTTCGGTTTCTTCTTTAACGTTACCTGCAACGTCAATCATAACCTTTTTTGGTGCAAATGGATTTGCTGTTTTACCTTTAACAACTCCAGCCAAAGTATCAGTAGTTACTTTGTTAGGATCAATTTCTTCCTTTTTCACCTTTTTCTTTTCAAGTGCTTCTATGTCTTTTTGACCAGGACCTTTAACTACTGCAAATGGATCAGCCATGGAATCACGGTGCGTTTTAGCGGCATTACCATAACGGTGCCCCAAAACTCTTGTTCCAGTGGAAGTAGGAATTTTAACACTTGAGTCTTCTTCAATTTCTTCTTCGTTGACTTTCTTTTCGCCACGGAGAATTTTGAAATCGTGAGCATCAATCTTATTGTTTTTATTTTTATCGATTTTGTGCTGATTACCCTTCAATGCTTCCATTTTTGCCTTATAGTCGGCTTCGTTGATATCCTTAATAAGGTCAGCGATTGGGTCCTTTTGGGTGAATACGTTTTTGTTGAACATTTATTTCTCCGTTTAAATTAGCAGTTCCATTTGCGTAGTGATAATGCTTTTCTAGTTGGTCTACCTTTTTCATCCTTCATAGGACCTGGCATTCCACCCATTCTAGCACAGAATGATTTTCTTCTATTAGCCGCTTTGCTTCCAGGTTTCAATTTGGAAGGTGGTGTTGTCACGGCCATCGATAGTTTAGAACCTGGATTCTCACGGCGATAAGAAGCAATACCTTTACGGTTCAATCCACCTTCGGGATTTTTACCTGCTTTTCTCTGCCATGCGGCTGATTCTTCTAAAAATTGTTTGAAACTTTTCATTTCTTTTTCTTCTTAGGGTTGGTTTCAATCTTATTTAAAGTTTCCATCGGTTCTTTATTAGATGGTCCATGGTCTCCACCGGTGACTCCCATTTCTGTGCTAGGAGAATCAATTGATTCTTGTCTAAACTTATTGAAAGATTTGCGTGTCACCTCTGCGGTACTGGTATATTTATGCGCTGTCTGTTCTTTATATGTAACCATACCGAGACCGGACATTGGATAAACTGTACCTGAACCACGTGTATCGTATTCAGGTGTAACACCTGCCGCCTTTATCACTTTGCCTGCTTCGGCGCCTGAGGCTTTCTGCCTCTTGGCTTTCTGTTTGTCGTTGTCTTGTTGGAAACGGGGTTCTTTTGCTGGACTTTTGACGGTGATGGTTGGGCTACTGCTTTCATAGGTTCTGAAGGTGTAGCTGGAGTTTGAGGTAACTCCTCCGTCTTTAATGTCGTCTGGCTTACCTTGTCTTCTGACGAGTTCACAGCTTGGACAGATGTTGTCGGCAAGTCTGAAACGCTTGTAAGAACCGCTTTTTTGGTCGGACCGTCCAGAGGATGTGGTTTTGTCTCCGCAGGAGCAACTTGGTCCTTCGGTAAGAACAGCTTTGCTATTTGTTTTAGTTTCTGTAACATATTTCTTATATCCCTTTTCTAATGTAGGTTTTGTTATAAAGTTTTCAAACATCTTATTGATGTTATGTTTTTTGTGTCGAATCATCCAAGATTCGGCTATTTCATTCTCAACAGGGGTATCAAAGAACCAGTTAGTCATTTCGTATATGATAGAAATGTCTTCCTCTTTCTCTGACGTTTCAATTTCATTTGCTTCATTCAGGTCGATGGAGTTATCAAACTCCAAATACTTCTTGAATTCCTGATTGAATTTTTCTGCCACAAGTTGTGTGACTTCCCATCTCTCTTGACGTACAGATTCCGCCATCATTCTTTCATGTCCCTGATTACGTTTTCTGGATGATTCATTTGATGTGTTAACAAAAATCATCATCGTTTCGTAACCAAGTTCTTCGAGTTCTTCACGAATGGCAATAATATTGTATTGTTCGTTTGTTGTGCCAGTGATAATTAAAGGCTGGCGCTGGCGAATTGCTTCACGGCGGATGTCACGTGAAAATTCATACAATCTGTGTTTATCATTTAGAATTGATATTGCGGTGGTTGAAGTAATCTCAACAGCATTTTGTTCAGCAATAGCTTCACGTATGATAATATCTTTACCGGAACCTGGACCACCAGAAATGAAAATGGCTTTGAACATGCCATGATTAACATTCTCATGTATGCCCATTCCACCTCTAACATCACGGAACAATTCACGTGCATGTTTTTCTGGAACGTGGTGTGGAATACCCTGTTTGAAAGAATGAAAATCATTGTTCTGTGCATGTTCACGCATCTTTGATGCTGACATACCTTCGGTACCCTCTGCATCAGGATCACGTTGGCCAGCAGACTTTACTTCAATCTTTTTGAAATTGTACAATGCACCAGCATGGGTTCCATTGTATTGTTGAAGTTTCTTTTCATATTCAGGAATGCGATCTGAGCCAGCAACCATTATTAAGTGGTCATGACCCATTTGATTTAATTTTGCGGCATGTTGTAAAAACGTTGGATGTTCTTTACTTGATGCTTCAATATTCGCACCAGGAAAGAATCTTTTTGCATGAAGTAACTTCTTTTTAATTTCAAGTGGATTTTTCTTAGCATCCACGGAATGTGAAATGATAATATGGTGTGGAGCACCATGGTCATGTGCAATTTGTTGTACATGATTGACTAATTTTTCGTGGCCAATAGTAGGTGGATTCATACGGCCAAAGGCCATGACAACAGGACTATGTGTCTGTGTATCTTCTTCTATTTTTTGTAAAAACTTTTTCATATGTTTCTGATTCCTGCAAAGTTCCTACGAGAAAATTCTGCACGGTTAACAAACTTGTCAGACTCTTTTTTATGATGGAAAACATATCCTTCTGGATTTGCCGCTTCACCACCGTGTTCATGTTGAAATTCTTGGTGTTGATTCATTACATTAATTAAAACATTTTTTGCTTTTTGTAAATGCTGGTGCATTTTAAATAGATTATTATAATGTTTTTTGTTTGATTCTACTTTACCCAACTCATCTTTTAATTCAGACTGTTTTGCGGTTCTGTTCTTTTCAACCTTTAACTTATCTATTGCTTTATTTTTTGTTGTTTCCAACCAGTTGCTGAAATTTTTATGATTGGGTGTTTCACCTGTTCTAACAGTGTGGTTCATATATGTTTCTAAATGACCGCCTATTCCGTGATGCAGTTTTGTTCCATCGTACATAACACCACCGTGTGTGTCATGCACAGCTTGTGCGGCAGAGATGTGTTTATTAAATTCAGCACGATCTTTAGGTCCAAAATGTACTTTTGAAGTGTCCATTCTTGGATCAACAGAAAATACGTCTGAATGTGGTTTAAAGTTTTCGTGGTCAACTTCATGTGAAGCATTTAAACTTTGTGCATTTTTACCTGAATATGACAAGTGCGTCACAACACCAATCTTAGCTTTTTTGACTGCATTTGCATGTGTACCATGTGCAGTATAAGTCAGACCAGATGGATTTGGATGAAAGGAAACTCCACCACCAGCACTCTTTTTATCTTCTTGTGAGAACATCATGTCACCTTGATATACACCACTCTTAGGTGCAATTTTAGGTAAATGTTGCAATGCATCTTTTAATTTACCCACTAAACCTGGAGCATGGCCATGATTCTTTTCAATGTCAGCAGGAGTGTAGTTAATCTTTGGTGTCTTATTGAAAGCTGATTTTGATGCTACAAAAAACTTACCATTCTCTGGATGATGACCATAAACAATAGCTGGTGAACCATCATATTTTGTTGTGAGTTCAGAGGTCTTTTTACCTTGTTGAATATGTTTTGCCGCAGAAGTTAAAGAGTCAATAGCATGTTTAGCACCCTTTTCTCCGTTCTGGAGGGGTCGATCTTCCACGTGCGTGAGATGTTTAATCTGACGACTGGCACCTTCTTCGGCCGGATCTTCTTGCTCTGTTAAAAAGGTATTAAATGTTTTCATATTAATGTACTTTAGCAGGCACTACATTCCAGCCATGCACATCAGATTTGAATGCATTGCTTTTTGTTTTCGGTGAATAGTGTGCCAACGTTGTTAAACTTCCATCTTTTTCAACCTTATGTATACTCACCCTATCACCGTGTTGTGTTGCGGCATATCTTGAATTTTTATTTTTAAACACTTGATTTAGAGGAGATTCACTTCCAGGTGTAACAGTAGCATGTACTTTAGTTACAGATTCGCCTTTAGCATGTACTTTAGACCAAGGCATACTTGTCGTTGGTGTCAAATGATTTTGTAACATTTTACCTATCATACTGTGGCCTTCTTGACCGAGATTAGTTGTCAAGTGTGTTAAATGATCGTGTAATTCTGTTGATATTTTGGTTTTAACAGCTCTTGATTTCTCATTCGCCATAGATTCCAAATCAGTCAACTTTTGATCTTTTGGTTTCTTCTCTCTTGCGGAGTCTAAGATTCTTGCTCTATTTGCCGCAGAAACACCACCATACCCCATCTGCTTATGCACTTTCTGTAAACCATCTCTAGACACCTTTTCAGTATCGAGAACTCTAGTTTTATGGTGCAACATACCCTTCATATCAATAGCAGGATTCTTTGCTGTAATAACGCTAGATTTGCTTGATGATTTCAATGATAAACCTTCATAATGCGATTCATCAGGAGTTTTGGCTAGTGTTGAATTTTTTACTTCAACTGCAATGTCTGAT
>Ga0315909_10000142_pt1 | contig 93887 bp, 104 predicted proteins | sample LakEriMetagenome_11_FD_203527 | JGI IMG/M metagenome (GOLD analysis project Ga0315909, IMG submission 203527) | Freshwater fungal communities from buoy surface, Lake Erie, Ohio, United States - Buoy 2 MA125 | ecosystem: Environmental > Aquatic > Freshwater > Lake | place: USA: Lake Erie, Ohio...
GCTGGATTAAAAGATGCTTCAGAAGAAGAGGTGTTAGCCAGGATCGTTCAAGATCACGATACTTATGAAGATAAGGGATACAAGAAAGGTACTCCAGCTGAAAAAGCTGCTAATACTCTTTACAAGAAATTATATGTAGAATTGAACGATGCTCCTTTTGGAGCTAAAGATCGTCAATTCATGTATGACGCATTTATTGAAACGCAAAAGAAATTAAAGCGATCTGGAATAAATGTTACCATAGCTGATATCCAGGCTATATTGTGGTATTTCGAGAAAAACCTATACAAAAAACTTGGGGTTACCAAGCCAATCCAGGGTATAAGTTATGAGGATGCTGCAAACAAAACATACGAAAAGTGGAAAAACTCAGGCAACTCATTTAATTACACGATCAAAGATTCTGAGCAAGGTGAAACTATAGATGAGGTAGATATAGATGAAGAAACTGCTCCAACAGTTCAGCCGTCCAAGGGCATCAAGCGCGGAAGCAATCTTGTAAAGGATACCTACTACGAATCAGGTCTGACAGAAGACAAGAACGATTACGTATTCTTCCACGTCTCGTCAGCCCCGGAAGCATCGATCAGAAAGGGCATCGACAGCACGAAGTACACCTCACTTAGAACTGCAAGGGAAGAGAAAGGTCTTCAGTATGGAGTTGCTTCCTACTACACTCGTCCAGAGGATGGAGAGAGAATGGTAGGTGGAGAGAAGTATGCCGTGCGTGTTCCTAAGGCCAAGGTTTATCCGATCGACTCCGATCCACTTGGATACGGCGAGAAGGCGGAGGCTAAAATTCCACAAGGCACTCCATTCCGTGGTGAGGCTGTGAAGCGTGAAATCGCAGACATGGCCAAGAAGAACGGCTATGAGATGATCGTCGGAGAGTGGTCCTACAGCAGAACAGGCAAGCCAGCTGGTGAACTCCCAGAGTTTCGTGCAGATGCCCTAGTTCCACTCAAGCCAACTAAAGAGAAGCCGGATTCATTTACATCCAACGCCGAGAAGGGCATGGAGCGTATTCCATTCCCAAGCCAGCAGAGCGAACAGGCCAAGCAAGAGCTTGAGTCTATTGCCTCCGAGGTGCGTGATATCATGTCTTCTAAGAAGAAGTTCTCAAGCAAGGAATACCAGCTTGCGGATAGCGTATACATGAACGGTCAGGTTACCGAGAACAAGGACGAGGATAACGAATTCAAGCGCGACATTACTCCTGAGGAGTACGATACGATGACCAAGGTTCTTCCTAAGTCAATGCAGGCAGATGCTGCTCGTGTTCGCGGATTGTTGTTCGGTAAAAAAGGTCAGGCTTCTATTGGCATTCCTCGTAGTGTGAAACAGTTCTCTGATAATGTATCAGAAACCGTTGACCGCATCAAGACCGCTACAAGCGAGGATGGCGCAACACTGAACCTCGACGGTAGTACATATGAGGACGGAGGTCTTGTGGTTCCCGCTGGTTCAATTAACGTGGCTCAGGATGACGTTAGCGCAGAGGGATTGTTTGAGTTCTTGAAGGATAACGAGGGGAATATTTCCAGCGATATCTTCAAGATTGGTTTGTACAGGTTCCCGGATCGTCCGGAAGTTTCATACGACTTGAACATCGTAATCCCAAGGGAGTACCGCGATGTGGCATTGAAGTTTGGCGAACTCGCTGGTCAGGAATCGCTTTTCGATCTTGATACGTTTGAGAACATCAAAACCGGCTCGGACGGTAAGAACCCGCGCAAATTCACGGCTCAAGAGCTTGCTGAGATTGCTAAGGACTTGTCTGAGGGTAGATTGCCAAAGATTGTTTCACAAGAAGAGATTGATAGGAAGTGGGGAGAGAAAAAAATGATCGCTTTAACTAAGCGAGAGGATTTTGGAACAAAGAATGACAGAGAAATTGCTTCATATGCTTCTAAATATCTGAATAAATTCGGACCATATACCAAGGCCAATGTTATTCAGATTATGAATATGTCTTCTGAAGAGAAAATCAAACTCATCAACGACACATTCAATGCTAGGGTCAAGAAAATGACAGGCACTAAAGAGCCTGGAAATTATTTTTATGATGAAGCAGTTAAGGCTAGGGATCAAGTATTAGATCTAGTTGCATCTGAAAATACAAAAAGAGGCCAACCATCAATGGTCAAGCGTACCTCAGCCGAGGTTCAGCAATTGATGGGAGACTCAATGGACGCTGTTGACCAGGATATTGCTGACGGAGTTGATGCTCAGACAGCTGTAGAAGACAACATAACCAGCCAGGATTGGTACGGTGAGTTGACTCCAAAGCAGAAGCAGCAGTTCGATGAAATTATCAAGGATGAGTTCGGCGTAACACCAAAGGCTCCGGTGGCAAAGCCTACTGGAATCAAGGCTACGATTGCAAACATCATCGACAATTACTACAAGGGAGACAGACAATCTAAGCTGGATAACAAGCAGATTTTGGAGTCTGACCCTAAGTTGAAGTATATTTACGACAATATTTCAAGTATTAACAAACAACTGCAATCCGCAGGTGTGATAACAGATAAAACCGACGGTTGCCCGTAATAAAACATGAAACCTCATAGCTTAGACAAAGGTGTAGTAGACCTATTAGCGCCACGTCATCTTGACGAGATGGACGCATTTTATTTCTATCGTGCCGCCAGCAACTGGTGTCAGGGTGTTGGATACTTCAAGGCTGCTGAATTCTTCGCTGCCGAGTCTCAAGACGAACTCGAACACGCTGGCAAGATTGAGAAGTACTTGGTAGACTGGAACATCACAGTTTCGCTCCCAAGCGTAGCCAAGCCACAGGTAGAGTTCTCTGGACTTTTGGAAATTCTGGAAGAGGCTTACAAGATCGAGTACGATCTATACGAAGCATACGAAGAAACATCAAAGAAACTTTTCAACATGGACCTTTGCACGTTTGACTTCTTGCAGCAGTTCCGTCTTATCCAGACCAAGTCTGTGGCGGAATACAGCGACAAGCTGAACCTGCTTGAAGACGTAGATGGCAAGGATAAATTCAAGTTGTTACTTCTCGAAGAAAAACTGTTCTAATGGCAGCACCCTGTAAGGTAACCATAAAAACATCCCCAAATGCAGCTCCCAAGGAAATGTCCTATGAGGAGTACATGGAGATGCTCTATAACGGAGGGCTGGAGCAGTTCATTAAAGATGGATTTGTAAGCGTAGACGGCCTTAAAGGAGATAGTCCATTCGAGGCTAAGACGCCACCAAAGGCTGGGCCTACCAAGAGACGTGGTTTTGTCAAGTCTGTAGAAGACAACGACGACATCCCGGACAACGTGAAGGCTGCCTTCTCCGAGGATCGTGTGAATTACGAAGTTCTTCCTAATGATTTATCGGTATCTGCTGCCAACGGAATTATAGATTCGGTTGGAATAGATGAGGCAGAGAAGATTGCCCTTACAGGAAGTAAAAATATGCCCACGGCATTTAGAGTGGCACTTGCTCAGGTATTGATTAAGCGATTCTCAGCAAGCGGTGAAACCCAACGTGCGGTTGAGCTTGTAGAGAGTATTGCTGAATTGGCAACTGACTTTGGTCAGGCCATTCAAGCATTATCGTTGTTTGCTCGCCTAACCCCAGAAGGGGCGGTGCTTGCGGTTACTCGTCAGATTAAGAAGTCTCGCGAGAAACAGCTGGCTAAATACAAGTCAAATGTCAAGAAGATTCAAAAGGAATTAAACGACATCAATAAAGATGCGGCTAAACAGGTTGCTAATATTGTAGAAAAGGATGTAGAGAAGACTACAACCACGGTTCGTATGCCTAAGCGCCCTGCTGCGTATGGGGCCAAGAACAAAATCGTAAGCAAGGAGCGTTACGAAAAGGCTAGACAAAGCCTAAAGGGAAAAATGTTTAGTGCTGTGGCTCCTCCGCCCGAACTGGTTGAGGTGGCGATGTTCCACATTGAGGCTGGAGCTAGAAACTTTGCAGACTTTGCACAGCGCATGGCTGAAGACTTTGGTGACAAAGTTTCTGAGTACTTACAGTCTAGTTATGATGCGGCTACCGATCGTTTGAACGCGGAGGCTGCACAGAAAGAGATTGACAAGAATGTAAAGAAGTTTGGGACTATGATGTCCCAGCAGCTTCCCAAGCAACCAGACAGAAGATCTAAGATAGAGAAGTTGCAAGAAATGGCTGACGCCATCGATGCGGCTACCGGTAATGATGCGTTCAATCAAATCCTAAATGACTACAAAGCGATTCTGGCCCAGGAGCAGCTTGACAAAGATGCTGTAAAGGCCCAGAAGAAACTTGACAAGCTGGTGGCTTACATGGCTACCGAGGCCGGAGTTAAGAAGGGCTTGAAGGAAATGAACGTGAAGATTAGTGACTTGATCAAAAAGCACTATTCCGAAGTTGAAGCTACCAAGCAAGATCTGGTAGATAAGTTTGTTAACGAGGCTGGTTTGACTGGGGCGGAGGCTGATGCCCTTGCCGATAAGGTGCAAGCAGAATTTGAAAAGATCGTAAAGGAAAGAAAGGAAAGTGCCATAAAAAGATATATGCCACGCAAGGGCGAACCTTCCAAGAAGAAGGAAGCCTTTGAGAAGTTGGTTGAAGCATCTAACCTTGGTGCGGTAACCGAGGCTATGGTTAATGACGCCCTTGCTGAGTCACTGGGTATCGAAGGATTGTCCGCTGATGATGCTAAGAATATACAAGACTTGGCCAACAAGGTGCAGGAAGCCGAGACAGAGCGTGAGGAGTTGAGGGCAGTTCAGGATCTTTTGACCTACCAGGAGAACATGAAGGGCTTCTCATGGTTTGACGCAACTCAGGCTGTATGGATGGCAAGCATCCTTTCTGGTTGGAAGACTCAGACTATTAACGCGATAGCAAACTTGTACAATACAGGAGCGCTATTCATAACTGCTTCTGCTCAAAAGAACACAAGCCGCAGAATGCTTGCAAAAGGTCTGGCAGTTGGTTGGAAGAGGGGATTCTTCGAAGGATTGGATACCTTGAAAACAGGATACAGTCCTATTCGCGATAAGTCTGAAACGCCTACCATTCTTGAAAGAACTAAGTTCAAGGGCGGTAAATTCAACCCACTTAACTACGCGAAATACGTTCGTCGTCTTATGACCGCTGTAGACGTTGTGGCCTTTGAGGGTCTTCGTCAAATGCGATCATTCCAAATGGCTTACAAGAAGGCTGCTGCTGAGAACGAGGGGATGTCTCGAAAGGATTTGCGTGACAAGACTCTTGAGATATTGAATCGTAATGATGAGACTTTGAATAATGCAATTGCTCAGGCAGAAAAAGAACGTAAGGATAAAGAAACTCAACTTAATCAACAGCTTGCCAATGGTGAAATAACCAAAGAAGAGTTCAAAAAACAGATGGACTTTGCTCGTACAGATGAGCGTTTCCGAATCCACGAACTTCTTGAAGAGGGTCGTCCGGAAGAAATCATGCAGGAGGCTAAAGACTATGCTGCAAGGGGAACATTCAACTACCAGCCAACTGGACTGCTTGGAATGCTTTCCACTTACATGAACTCTGCTTCCAGAGATTTTCCACCGCTTAAATTTGTGATCCCATTCGTTAACGTAATTTCTAACGTGGCTAACGAGACGCTGAATTACACGCCAGTTGGATTTGTTAGAGGGGCTAGAGAGGGAGGTACTATTACCGGTCTCAAACCTCAAAGGGACTGGAACGCTCAGCACAGGACCGAGCTTATGATCAAAGCCACCATGGGTACAGCTTTGATGGCTACGGTTTATCTATTGACCAAATTAAATGACGATGATGACGAGCCGATTCTGGAGATTACCACCAACGGATTTGGTGAGTACAAAAAGAATAAGGAGCTTGCAGAAACAGGTTGGCAGCAGTATTCATTGCGTATTAAGAATCCAATAACCGGCGAGTACTCTGCTTGGATGTCGTACAAGACAACTCCATTCATGGTTGGCCTTTCTTACATCGGGGCATTGAATGATGCTGAGAAGTATAGAGGAGAGGACATATCCGAGAACGGATACGCTAAGGCCGGTTTTGCTACGACAGCTCTCATGAGGTCATTCCTTGACCAAACATTCTTATCAAGCGGCGAGGATTTCTTGTCGGCCATGTTTGATGAGAAGGATGAGAACTTACTTGATAACGTGGGAGAATCACTCAAGAAAACAGCTGGAGCTATTCTTCTTCCAAACATCTACACTCAGACCGCTCAGAAGATTTCTGAAATCATGGAGATCCCACAGAAGGATATCAAGGAAACATACCTAGGTCGTATGCTACGTGATGTTCCTGTTGCAAGGGATAAGTACAACAACATGATTAATGCCTTAGGTGATGAGGTTACTTACGATACCGACTTAATGTTCAGCACCGAAAAAGGTAAGCCAGAAGATAAACTTTGGAAACTTGTCATCGATAAGAAGCAGACCATCGGTACTGCTACAGCTCCTGAAACTTATGTAGACAAGAGTGGGAAAGAAGTTCAAGTAACTGATGATCAAGCGTATCAATTTACGAAGATCCGTGGTGGCTATATCAAGAAGTCTTTGGAAAAGAATTACGATAAGCTCGCCAAAATGGATAATAAAGACTTTGCTGAGTATCTCAAGAATGTAAAATCAAAGGCAACCAATTTTGCAAAGGCTTCTTTTAGTGCAGACAAAGCACAGCTAGAAAAATTCATGGAAGATTATGTAAAAAAACCACTGGACGAACAATAGTCATTAACTATATTTGTAAGCGCAATGCAGCATGATATCAATCATACAGAGATGACAGGACAGGGATATGTAGATGGATTGGCGTCGGTTTTGTTAACCAGCTTCGCCGCCGTAGTTTCATGGCAAGAGCAGGCTGAATGGGCCTTCCGTATCTTCTCTCTATTCCTCGCTTGCACTGTGTCTATGGTGGTTCTTTACGGCCACTACAAGAAGAGCAAGAAAAAGCCTCGTTCCTAGTAAAATTCTCCCGATTGTTTTTGTATACCTTCTGAAAACACAGAGGGCGGTGATCAGCCCGCCCTCAAAGTTCTCGTCTCCCGACTGCACTAACATGCGCGAACTTGCGGGACAAATATACAACAAATCTTAATTAATACAAAATAATTTGGTCTATGCAAAATCTGCACATACCTTCGCCCCGGTTTTGGTAATACACGTATTTAGTATTTATTGTTGGATAACCCAGGCAACGGCTTGGGTTTTCTTTTTTAGTATATTTGCACCACAACGAAATGATATGATTGAACTAAAATTAGCGGATCCAACCCCGCACGAATTAGGAGAATATAGAGAGTTAATTAAGGAACTGAAAAACAAGTTACCGGAAGCCTGGGTGATGGTTGATCGAGGGGCTAGTGATTACGCTATATGTACTACATCAATTTGGATAGAAGATGATCGAAAAACTGACTGGCACTCCGCTATCTACCCCTCGGTTCCCAACCGGGGAACAGCGCAAATCAAGGCGGATATTCTCGCCCTTACCTTCGCTATGCGCGAACTTGGGTTTGATATCAAGTTTTTGGACAGCGATCCGCCGGTTCGTGAGAAGGTTTCGATAACCCGTGGGAGGCTCGATGGCTGCGTTTCCTTGCGTCAATTAGTGGAGCTGCTCGAAGATGCGAACCACGAAAAGTTGTCGGAGGTAAAGACGATGATAGAGAACAAGCGCAAGGAGGGCGGGCGTCCAAGCAAGAGGTCGGTCATTGATTTTATCTTTTCGGGCGCCAAGGAAGAAAAGCGGGCGCAGCCTGTACGAACCGGCCCAGAGTGGGCGCGTGTCAAGATGGAATGGCGCGATAAATTTGCATCTTCTAAGTATGCGAAAATGTATAAAAGTCTCGACGAGTTTTGTACCTTTGCTTCTGAAGAAGAATGTAAATAATGGCTACAAGACAAGCAGTTAACAATACTAGGGCGATTACTCCGGTTAGCGTTCCTGAAATTACTCGAATACAAGTAGAGGGTAACGACACCGTGTCTTTCCTGTATGGTGTAACTCCACCGTATCAATGGGTGCGGGGCATGAGCCAGATCATGGATCAGAATCCTGCCTACATCTCGTATCGTTATGATACGATCACAATTTCGCAGGTAGCTGGCGAGTCTTTTACATTCACGACCTATAGCATTACAGACGTTGGAGGTAATACGTTTACCGCTCTAACTTCGTTTGATACATCTGATGTTGTAGCCAGAAAGACACAGGAAGTCTACCGACTGCTTGTAACTGCTATATTCAAAGGTTGTTGCGAGTGTGGTAACACCGAGCCAGAGTGTTCCATTCAATATACTTCGGGCAACGGAGTTGATCCCGGTACTTTGTTGATTGACGGATCAGATACTAGAATAAACTACTTCACCGCCAACAACCAAGACTTCACTGGCTTCTGGCCAATCATACAGGACGGTTCTTGGATATTCATATTCAGTAAAACAGACCCAACGGTATACGGCGTATTTCAACTATCTAGTTACTTTGACGGAGGAACGTTTGCTCAATTTAGTATAACCCTTCTTGCAGGTACAGACACCTTCCCAGAAGGCACTGAGCTTTGTGTAGACGTAACTAGCGTTGGTGGATCTCTTGTTCAAGGATGGCAGGACACCTTGATTGTTGATTCTGTGTTGACTCAAGACAACACGGTTGATGGAGGAAACTTTGACTTTGTATTTAATAACAATAACTCCTTTACAGTCAACTCACCAGGGGGCTCCCTTGAGATTAATTCGGGCGGATCGTCTTTGGTTTCGGGTTCTCAGTCCATAACTGTTAACGCAAGTTATATCGATATAATCACGCCCGACTATGCGTCAGCAAGTACGGGTTGGGTGTTGGCTCTTGATGCATTGGGCCACGTAGAATACGTTGAGGCGGGTACGGGAACTATAAGTTCTATTGGACTCTTCATGCCTCCTGCCTTCACGGTAAGTACGCCAAACCCTCTCACGAGCAATGGCAGCTTCACGGTGACTGGTGCGGGAACCGATTTACAATACATCGACGGAACAGGAAACCTTCAAACTTTTCCAACCTATACGGTAGAGAACGGTCTCCATGCCTTTGGTGGGGTTCCCGGAGAGGCTCCAGCTGATCCTTTCTTGTTCCACCTTGGGGGACTTCTTATTGAGGACACCGTTATAACCGCTACAAACGGACTAACGGAGTACGTTCTTGGAGTGGCGGGTACTGTTAACCAAGACACTCGACAGCCTCTTGCTGTTTCTAACTTAGGTCTTGGTGGTACTGCTGTGTTTGCTGATTACGGGGCTGGATTTAGGCCAAACCCGACCGTTCAAATGCTAACGGACAATGACTTGTATCAGCCGATTCTAGAGTTGACCATGCAGGGTAACCTTCCCAACCTAGCCCCTGTCTTAGCGAATCGCATCTCGTTGTTGCGTTTGAAGTACGATGGCGCTCCGGCAAATGCTCGGACAGCTATGGATTTCTCATTTAGAAATAATGACCCAAATCCAAACCTTGATTTGTTTCCGGCGGTTCAATTGACGGCTGAGGTTACCAATTTCACGGTTAACAACGAGACAGCTAATCTTGAACTGATGATTTTCCAAGGGGGTTCACAGCAGGTGAAGCTCATCATGGAAGGTAAAGGGCAGCTTTGGTTGAACGAGTATGGTGCAGACGTTTTTTCAGACGGTAGTGATAACAGAAACAACGCCCTTACTTACGTCCTATCGGTAGATAACTTGGGCAGGGTATGGAAGAAGTTGGCTACCGGCGGAGGAACCGTTACATCCGTGGGTGCTACAGGTCTTTTGACTACGACTGCTACCAACCCATTTACCACTTCAGGAGTCGTGACGTCTGAGATGGCAAGTGGATTCTTGGTGGGTCGTTACAGCCCTGGAACAGGCGTGTTCCAACAGATTACTATTGGAGATGGCCTTACGTTGACAGGAGACACGTTGAGCGCGGATGGCGGAGGCGCAACTTACGATGGCGATCAGGGTGTTTATAAAGACACCGCCCTAGTCAACGACACGTTCATGCTCGGCGCCCCCATTGGGTTTGGTAGCACCATTTCATTCCAAGTCGATCGAGAGATAGACGTGGATGATAAAAAGTTTTTTATCAACGGAGCTGAGCCTGGTTATGGCGCGGAAGGCATGGTCAATATTATAGGTAATGGATCTGGTCTTGGTGGCTCCTTGTTAAATATAGATGGTTCTACCTCAGCGGGTATACAGATTAACACTCCTAGCAACTTTGGATATGAAATCTATCAAGGATTTGGCTCATATATAGAAAACAAAAGTGATACGGAGCAAGATGTTTTATATCTATCTAGAACTACTGTTTCCTCTGCTCCTGGGTTTGACAAGAAAACCTCACTAACTTTTTATATTCCTAATCCAGCAAATGGATCAATCCCTAAAATAGCAGGTCATATTACAGCTAGGAGTGAACCAGAAGGAGCTGCTGTATTACACGCTACAAATATCGTAACAGAAGCGTATGATTTTGTTGGAAATAGAATTGATATAACTACCTTATATGGACAAAATGGACTTGTTCAGTTTAATTTCTATGGAGACGGAACATTTTATGACGCTTCTCCAGTATGGGCTTTAGGAGTAGATGGAAGCGGTAACATAGTTGAGATTGATCCAGGCGGAGGCGGGGGAACCTACACGGTAAACAACGGTCTTTCACCACAAACACTTCCAAGTCCAGACCCCAACAACTTTCAACTGGGCGGACTGCTTATTCAAGACACAACTATAGTTGGCGCATCAAACACCTACAACATGGTGTTTGACGAGATGAAAAACTTTACAGTAAACTCTAGTAACGCCAGTAAGATAATACTTAAAAACTTTGACCTAGCCGACCCTGCTAGGTTCTCTGAATTATACGCCGCTGAAGGATCATCTTACATTCAACACGTAGAACCCGATGGCTCAGCGGCAACTGTAGTCTGTCAAGCGGCATCAGCTGACATTGGCTTTTCTGGTCCCTCAGGAATTGGTACTGGATTAAAGGCCGAGGTAGCACAAATACTTTTATCATATTCTGACCCCATATTAGCACCGGATGCTTACACAATAGGTATTGATGTAGATGGAATAAAAACTTTTACTCCAGCTGTTTTGGCGGGAACGGCTACTGTCGGACAAGTTTTGACATTACAAAACGCTACCACTGGAGAGGTAGAGTTTCAAAATGCAGGACTAGGCGCAACCTACGACGGGAATGAGGGCGTGTATAAAAATACAGCGCTCGCTAATGACACGTTCCAACTTGGTTATTTGACATTGGCTGATTCAATACTCGCAGGAAACCAATTTAGTGTTGACAGATTTGTGGACACTGGAGTAAGCGTGTTTAATGTGAACGGGACTCCAAATGCGTCAAATGGAGTTATAAGGGTTGTTAATAAGTCTAGCTCAGCCTCAAATACATTTGGTGTGTATGCAAGTAATGACAGCACCGTGTCAAGAACTTCTGGCGCTATTTTTGGCCAGGGAGGTTCTGCCGGAATAGGTGTTATCGGAACTACAAATAATGTTTTGGCCACAAGTACAACCCGCGCATTTGGCGGCTCATTTGGAAGTCTTAACGCAGATACGGATGCTACTAGACTTTTAAGGAGTCCGCTCAACGTGTTTGCTACTCGTTTAGGGGGTGGAGTTGTTGATCATGGCGCACAAATATTATACACTTTAAACAACGATGTTGCAGCCTCTTTTGACGCGGGTGGTGTAGGGTTTTTGTCTACATCGGTAACCTCCGCTGCGGATGCTGAGACGTCTAAGTTCTTTGTTTCAACAAAAGAGTCTGGTATTGCTCTTCCTACTAACAAACTAGAAATAGATACTCTTGGTCAAGCCAGACTCAACGAGTACGGTCAAACTCCGGCCAAATTCCCAGACGCATCTCCTGTATGGGCGCTTGGTGTTGACTCTACAGGTAAGATGGTTGAGTTTACTCCAAGTGGAGGAGGCGGTTTGAAGTCTGGAATTGCGACTCAAGTGTCTCCAGGTGTCTATGAGGCTACTATTACTGGAGTAACAGCATTAGCTGCCGGGGACACGTTCATGATTCAGTTCGATAGCGCAAACCAGGGAGCCTCTACTTTAGAGATAAACACGTTAAGCGCGTTCGATATATTCAAAAACACGGACGTCAAGATATCTAGTGGCGATATAAAGACAGACCAAGAGATCACCATAGTATACGACGGCACGGCATTCCAAGCCATCGGACTTGTGACCAACCAACTTCTCGCATACGTTCACAATAGTGAAGCAACCGCAATTACTAAAGGTCAAGTGGTTTACGCCTTTGGTGCAAGCGGGGACAGGATGAGCGTTAAGTTGGCTATGGCTGACGCAGACGCAACTTCGGCCAAGACCATTGGAATGGTTTACGACTCTAGCATCGCATCTGGCGGCGAGGGTTACATCATCATCCAGGGTGTCATTGAGGGAATTAACACAGCAGCCTTTGCTGCGGGAGACACGCTATACTTGAGCGGATCTACCCCAGGCGGCTACGTTTCAACTCCTACCTATGCTCCTGTACACCGTGTATATGTCGGCATAGTTGAAAAGGCCAATGCCGGTAACGGGCAGATATATGTCCGCTGTCAGAACGGATATGAGTTGGATGAAATTCATGACGTGGATCTTATAACAACCCCTCCAGTCAACAACGACGTGCTTGTGTTTGACACAAGTACAACTCCTGACCTTTGGGTAGCCAAGAGCATTCCAACAATATTGGGAGCAACCACCGTGGGGCTTGAACTAGTAACTCTACCTAACCCTAGTGCGGTTCGTTACATACGAATTAACGCGGACAATACCGTTGACGCAATTACAGCGGCAACTTTAAAATCTGAATTGCTTGCCACTACTCCCTACGGGGTGGTTGCTTATGGAACTGCATTTGTGGCAACAGTGTTAGCAGGTACTACTACTTATGGTGTTGTTACCTCAGGGACTCTTGCATTCAATACTAATTTTAATAACCGCGAGTTTACTATACCATTTGGAGGAACAGTCAAAAATCTATATTTACACACTTCAAATCAACAAGGTGCTGGCGGATCATTAGAAGTTAGTGTTGCAAAAAACGGAGTCAATACTGCGTTATCGATTAGTGTCCCCGCCTTGGGATTAAGTGGTGTACGCAGCAATACAACCGACACTTTTACGGCTGTAGCTGGAGATAAGTTGGTCTTTAGATTACAAAACAATCACACCAACGTAAGCGCAGTCGTAGTTTCAGTATCATTTATAATTGAACAATTATGAGAAATATACAACCTTTGGACATTTGGAGTAATGGCGATGTAAAGACAGCTGTTACCTTGAGCCTTTACATTAGTTATGACGACCTATCAACCCAAGCGGCCTTGATATACAAGCTACTGGATGTAGATGGTTCGTCTATTTATGAAGGGCAAATATTTTTTAAAGACCAGACCTACATTGATTGGGGAAGCAGCGGCGACTCTAATTCAGAGGCTTACACGCTTGCGGCAGCTCAATTAAACCTAACGCTTATATGAAAAAGATTCTTCGCAAACTTCAACTCTTCGACGGGATATGGACTATCCCCCTAGCGTTCTTTTTATTCCTACTCGCGGGGTCCTACAGCGCGGAATATTTCGGCGACGGACTCATCTCCACGGAGTACATACAGCAGGTTCTTCTTGCCGTACTTATCATGATTATTGGTAACTTTGTGGTGTTCCTAGGATCGTTCATGAACTTCCGTGGAATACAGAACTACTTCTACTCCAAGGAGGCGAAGAAAGAGGTTGAATATTCCGCATCACCATGGGAAAGAATAAAATTATATCTACTTGTTTACTTTGGGCTTTTCTTGCTCTTCCTATTCACATTGTGGCTGATAATGACGGCTACTGCGTCCGCGCCACTGCCGCATCTTTTGTCGGAGTAAAGGAGAAGGGAGGCAACAACCAAGGCTTTGGAGATAAAGAACTCCAGAAGATGATGGCTGCTGTAGGGTGGAAACCCGGTCATGCTTGGTGTGCCTATTTTGTCAGGGCCATTTTGGATGAATGTGGAATACCAAGCAACATAACAGGCTGGTCACCAACGGCTTACAATAAACAGGATGTTGTCTTCACTGACGGTAAATTTTACAGGTTATTCCAAGATGGCGATGTTCTTGTTGCTACATTTACGTACTCTAACTTTAAGGGCAAACGATTTAAGGGCATTGGTCATACCGGGATTGTAGACAGGATTGGCGAGCATTCCATAAGGACGATTGAGGGAAACACAAACGAGCAGGGGATGCGAGACAGCCGTTCACGAGACGGGGTTTACATCAAGATAAGACCATTATCCAAGAATACACACATAACGAGGTGGAAGAAAGCCACTCGTTTTAGAGGGTAAACATAAAAACAAAATAATGAGTTTAAATTCAGTAAAATTCAAGGACAAGGCGTCCTTTGAGAAAAACAAAAACAAACCGAACGTGGTTGAGGTGCATGAGCCATTTGGCATCATCGTGTTCCGTGACGAGCAACCAGTAACTCCAGATCCTGCCAAGGTATCTCAGTCTAACAGCGTGGACGAATCGCTTGACCACATCGACACAGGTATGGCGATTGTAATTGCCAAGGACTTTGATCAGGCGCAAAAGTACTTTGCCGCTAGTGGTATCGTTGTGAAGGATTCATTTGAAATGTCCAAGACATTCTTCGTGGAAACCCCAGCATTCGCCACATTCGATTCATTCTACGGCAGCCTTATGGCTACAGGTCATTTCATTAGCGTGGAGCCTGACTACATCGTGTCTATGACTGCACACGCTGAGTACGAATACTCTGCACACTGGCATCTTCCAAACATGAAGTGTCAAGAGGCATGGGATCAAATCAACACAGACTTCGTTGGTGACGTGGCCGTACTCGACATTGCTTGCGAGACAAACCACGAGGACTTGGCTGGTATGATTAGCTCTGCTAGTTGGAACTGCGTGACTGACGCTGCTGACGTTAATCCTATTTCAGAATTCGAAAAGCACGGAACAGCTTGCTCCGGAGTTATCGCAGCCAACACTGGCAACGGTATCGGAGTAAAGGCCATTGGTAACAACCACTTGAAGGTGCAGTTCCTCCACATCGGGTACGACAGCACTTCGGGAGGTAGCTTCCGAACATCGGACACAATCATTACCCGTGCGGTAAACAAGGCTATTGCAAATCCTAATTGTGTTGCCATGTCTATGTCTTGGGGTAGCCTTGGTTCTGGGTATCCAATGTTCAGCAACGCTTTGACAGCGGCACGTACATCTGCCCGTAACGGAAAGGGTATTCCACTCTTCGCCTCTTCGGGTAATCAGTCTCAGTCAGACTTCATTCAGCTTCCTGCCTCTTACCCATCGGTAATGGCTGTTGGTGCAAGCACTCAAAACAATACCCGTGCTTCTTTCAGTAACTACGGCCCTAAGTTATTCGCTGCTGCTCCCGGAGCGGCCTTGTTGACTGTGGATCGTACAGGAGCTGATGGTTACGGCCCAGATTCATATCGTGGATTTAGCGGTACGTCTGCTTCATGCCCTGCTATGGCTGCTGTTGCTGGTCTTGTACTCGTTAAGAACCCTGACCTTACAGAGGTGCAGGTGCGTGATATTCTGAAGAACTCATCTCGCAAGGTGGGTGGATATGCTTACGATGCCACCGGAAGATCAGCAGAGCTTGGCTTCGGTGTGATTGACGCTAATACTGCCGTGTCTCTTGCCGCAGGTACAACTCCTCCACCTCCACAGATTGTGTTCAATGCATATGGAGTAATCAGTTCTGCTGCTAACGCAGAGGCTGGAACTACAACTAGCGTTTCTTACTCTGTACTGGTGGATAAGCCATTGTCAGGAGACTTGCTTGCCCCTATCGTGATCTCATTTAAGAATCCGAACGGCGCTATCTTGAACTTCTACACCGGAACCGTGACAATACCAAAAGGTCAGACCTCTTTCACGGCTAACATTCCTTACACAGTGCCTAACAATATCAGCGGAGTTTGTCAGTTTGTATTGACCATTGATCCTAACAATGCGGTCAATGAATCAAACGAGAACGACAACATTGCTCAGACTGCAATCACCGTGTTTACTCCAACCCCTCCTACACAGAGCCTAGATGCACAGGCTGAGGTTACGGGCTTTGAGTGGCTTGACACAACCCGTGTACGTATTCGATACAAGATAACCAACAGAGGAACTGCCCCAATCACTTCATGGAAGGCTGTGGTAGGATTTGATGGTCAGTGGCAAAGCACATGGAACCGTACTGAGACAATACTCCCAGGACGTTCAACCACGGGTGGAACCGTGTGGTCATCTAGCGTGCAGGGTACGCTTCCAAACACATGGAGAATCCGTGTGACTGAGTTGAATGGTTTGCCTGACAGCAATCCGGCTAACAACGAGGCGAGCATCCTTGTGACTCGATAATAAACTCAATGTTTTAAATCAAAAAGGGAGACCACGCTTGGCCTCCCTTTTCTTTTAACAATAAACAATAAACACAACTATAACAACAACAAATACAACGAAACACCAGACAAGGTGATCGTTGTACATTTCCAAAATATCTTTCTTCTACGCTCCTTTTTCATTTCTGATCTCATGTCGGTGTACTGAATCTTGAGGAAGCGAATCTCAGCGAGTTGGTTTTGTCTTACCTCTTCGCACAGGTCACCATTCTGTATAGCAAGGTCGAGTGCTACTTGAGCAGCCTCGATTTGGTCTTTCATCATTTGAATACGCTGCGAACGGGACTCGATCGTCACCTTGTCCTGACGGATGGTCTCGGCAGCAGCAGATATGACCTCCTGAGCCTCCCTAGGAAGCTGTGGGGTACTAGTTGGCTGGGCGTAACTTCCCATTACGATACTCATTGAGAAGATAATTCCAAGAGCTAACGTATAAAGTCTTGAGCGAGTCATTGGGTAGGTGAGGTATTCGTGAAACAATTTTTTGTGATCTCTCTATGCGTTCCTGTTCAAGCATGAACTGCTGCTGGTCCTGTACCATAAACGAGTCAAGTGCTGCCTTGGTTGCCGTTACTACGAGCAGGTTAGAGTCCATCTGTGCTACGTACTTTTCGTTTATTTCGTTTAGGCGTTCAATGGCCACGGCCTCGTTCTCTGAACTATTGTGGAGAATACCCATCCGGAATACCATAAAGAATACTCCGAATAGGATCACCACGCTCAGCGCAAGAATAATTAAGGTATATATATTTTTGGTCTTGTCCATGTCATTCAAAGTTAGCGTAACCTAGGTCTTCCCAAGTCGGTGGATCAATCATTTTTTTATCTCTTTTACTTTGTCCTTGTATTGATATATCAATTCTTTTATCATGTCAAGCGGTAGGCTGAGCCTTCCGTTTCTTTGGGCGTGTAGTTCTTCCAGTCTTCCCTTCCCGATCCTCTTCTCAATCCGGATGCCGTATTCGATCAGGTTACCGTGTTTGTGTTGGTTACACTCCACGCACTGGCCGTGTACGTTGTCCTCATGGAATCTCAGGTTTGGGTACGAGCCGACACTGAAATAGTGACCGGCATCGTACTTACCCTGTAGCTTCTTTCCGCAGGATATACACCCCTTCCCTTGGTCACGAAGCCTAATGAATTGGTTAAACACCTGCTGTAGTTCCTTGCGCCATTGTGATACGGATTTGTTCCGCTCCTTCATGACCTTCAGGTCTCGTTTAACCTTCCTATCTTTCTGCTTGGAGGAATAGGCGAGCATACATTCTATGTTCTCGCACGTTGCCTGCATTGTGCTGTACTTGGGAATGAATTCCTGTCTACAGATCCGGCACTTCTTATTCCTCACCTTCATACGCTATATTATTTTTCGGCAGGTTTCCACACTGCCTGTTCTTTAGCCAAGTTCGCCTTGACGGTCTCTTTGAGAGTGCCAACCGCAAAGTCCTGCGCCTCGCTGCATCCCTCAAAGTGTTCATAGAATTGTGCTTCATCGATTTCTACGTCAAAGGTAGTGACTCCGTTCGTTGTACGCAAGACCGTGAACGTCCATTCCTTGTTTTTAACATCAGGAAAAGACATGGTAATTGTGCCGGCAAAGTACTCGACTTGCTTGGATGGCTTGTTGGATATGTTTATCATAGTTTGATGTTGTTTTGTTCAAGTAGTCTGTAAAATTCTTGGTATATCTCATCGCACAGCTCCCACTTGTCGGCTGGCATCTCCTCGTACTTGACCTTGCGTCGGAGGTATTCCTTCACGTCGTTGAGTGCGTGTGACATCTCCTGAGCCTTGTTGCATAGGTCGTACTCGGCCTGATCGTCCGGTAGGTTAAATTCGATTGTCGCTTTCATAGGAGTAAACGATTTTAGGTGATGTATTTACAATCTCTCTTTTTGTTTCTGTCCCGTCATACCAACACAGGTTTTCTTGGGCTTCTTCCAAGGTGTCGTATAAAGTCCTCAGGCATTCGTCATCCCAAAGGCTTGCCTCTTTCCACTTATAGCCGCCAAAGAAACGTTTTTTCTTCTGTTCGATGGTGTAGTATTCTCGGCCATTGGGCAGCGTGGTCTTTATGATTCGGCATTCTTTTTTACTCATTGCTCACCTCCTTTTTTTATTTGGTTAGACAGGTCTCGCAATGCGAGAGCGATTATCCACAGGGGGATTGATACTATTATTGCGCTTATCATGGCTGTTTATTTTTACAAATATAACTCGTGTGTATTGTTAATGCAATTATTTTTTTTGACTTCCGGAGTGTGACCTCCATACATTTGTCCTGTTCTCACATTGCAGTGTCTGGTAGCAGTGCAATGTGGGAAGATGAGAAATCTAATTCTCAACTCAAAACGCCCTCGGACTACCAGACGAGGGCTTTTTTTTTACCCGTCCCCCATCCATCCGAATCTGCCTTGTCGGTGCAATAGGCCACACTTCATGCGAGAGTATGTTGGATCAGACACCTGCCCCTATGCGGGGCGGAGATGTTTGTTTTTCACGGGGGGAGGCTTTTTCTTTTCTTCTCTTTAGGTTTCTTCTTGACTTGTTTCTTTTCTCTGTCTTTTCTTTTGAAATCACCCAATCTCTAGCTGTTCATTAGGATCGGGTATGTACAAATCAAGTGTCTCAGCAGCGAACTGCTTGACGTGTTCAAGGTAATCCATAAACTCGCCTGTTGCAAGTTCCGACGTTTTGCGTGGGATTTTCATCAACTCACCGGTATTCGGGTCGGTGAGTTCAGAGTAAAGGAACCGGCCTTTGAGAAACTCATGCGCGAGGTCACGGTCAACGTCATGGCCAAGCTCCCTGAGCCTTTCCACTATCATCGCTATGACCACGCCCCAGTAGTATGCGTTCTGCACGTCTGACCGGAACCTGCGTTTCAGTTTGACTTCGATGGTCACAGCCAAGTCCTTTTCACGGGACATGGCTCTGACTTCCTCATCGAAGAGGGGGCGATTGTAGATTCGCAATGCCCCCTGTGGTGTGATTACTCCGTTGTGCTTCATTTTATCCTCCACGTTCTAACTCCGGTATCGAATACTTTGGTAGAGAACTTGACTCCGTGCTTCTTGGCATAGGCACAGGCTGCTGCCGACACACGGCCACGTTCATGCTCGGGGAAGGATGACTTCATGAAGAAGCTATCGCCCACTTCCATAGTTGCGAATGGGTACTTGGCACGGGCTGTCGATCGGGTTGGTGCGGGGTATCCGCTTTCTACTTTGATTTTCATAATTGGTCGATTAGTTGTTGGCGTGAGTTAAATACTTTGTGGGGACGTATCACTACGGAGTTGTGGTCTTTTGTTTTAACAAACAGGAATGCGCTTTGACCATCTTCATCAAGAGTTGCGTCTATTCTGTAGATAGTGCCTGCTGTGATTTTGTCGTTGTGTATGAAGTACACAAAGTCTCCCAAGTTGTGGGTTGTTTCTAATTGGATTGTCATTTGGTTGATGTATAAAAATGATTATTGATTACTAAAAAATTGTACAGGTCAGGCAGTGTCTGACATATCTCGTTCTTGTTCTCATCCCATGCCTTCATGTCCTCCTTGAGTTCGTACAGGTATGCCTTCTCGTACATGAACCATGAGAACCAGTCGTATCCTTCCGGAGTCAGGATGACGCTCCACAGGTGTTGAACCACCCAATGCTCGTCATCCATAAACTCGTGCAGGTCGATGTTGAGTTTGTATACTGCGTCTATGTTGTTGGATGCTGTCTTCATCCTTTCACAACACTTCATGAACATATCTTTTGTCATGCTTCGTCCTCCTCTTCGGTTACGCCAAACTGCTTGGCTTGTTCTACGATTTGATTAAAGTTATATCCGGCTGTTTCGATCTCAGTGCGTACCTCTTCGTTCTTTGCTGTAATCTTATCGCCCTTGGCATAACGTGCAATGACGCGAGTCCAACGTGCGACCTGAGACTTGACTGAGTCAGCGTAGTCACGGGGTTCTTCGAAGTCGTACAGGAACTTGAGGTAGTTGGAGTATTCGATGCCGAAGTTCTTCTTGAACTTACCATCCTCAACCATGATGTGGTTCTCAAGTGGCGGGCGTTCTGACTTGTTGAAGTAGTAGGTTATCTTCTCAAGGTCTGCTAGGTACTCAGCCTCTAGTTCAGCCGATGGCTCGTACTGGAAGCACATCATTCGTAGGTCGTCCTTGCAGATGTACACGAGTTCGCCATTGAGACCGAGTCCCTTCATGTAGTGGAAGAGTTGGAGGCGGTGGTGTTTGATAGGCTTCTCAGTCTTCTCCATCATGTCCATGACAAAGGATGAGCAGGACTTAATCTCTAGGACTTTCTTCTCAAGCTCCTTGTCACCGAACTTCTCATGCAGCTTCTCTGCGATGTACAGGGAGGACGCTTGGATAGATTCCGGCAGGTGCGATGAGGTGATGTCCTGCTTGGCACGTTCGATGTCAATCTTGCCACCGGCTAGGAAGTCGAGGCGACCCGATACCTTGAGCATATTGGGGTACTCGACCATCACACGTTCTTGGGTGTTGTTGATGAGTCCTGCACGTTCGAGAACGTAGCGCACTACCCACTCTACAAGGTTGCCGGCCTCGAACTTGCGGAGGCTTCTCATGTTGGGTGGGTTGGTTGGTGTAACGGCTTTCATCTTGAGGTAGCGGTCAACCAAAGGCTGTCCGATTTCAGATGCATAGCAGTAGTCGCGTGGTTCAAGCGCACGCTGTTGGGAATAAACGCATTCATTCCATAGTTGTTGGAGATTCCAATTCATGATTGTTGTGTTATTTGATTTGTAAATTGTAAGTTGTGGTAATCGCAGAACTCCTTGGCCACGTTCTCATTCTCGATGAGCATAAACATCAGCCCATTGGGTTTGAGGTTCATGTTGCGCCAATAGTTCCATGCGTCAGGGTATGACCCGAAGGTTTCGATGTTGCCGGTCAGGTTAGGGTTAATCGAGATAACCCAATACGGAGGATTATTCATTGCGTTGGATGTTAAAGAATATTGTTTTGATTTCATTTGGTATACTCTTGAGCAGTCGCCCGCTCGATTGATAGCTTGATGATACCTTGCCCACATACTTGACGTGCTTGCCTGTGATTGCATAAACGTCACGCGAATGTTTGACAACTTCATAGCCATCTTTGGTTTTGTACAGCCGTGTCATTTAGATTGCAAATATAGTGTAACTTCTAGGTTCTCAACTAAATTCAAACTAATTAGTGTTAATTAGCGGCTCTGAAAGCACCTGTTCTAGTACTTCTGCGAGGTCTGCCTCTTCCGATCGGGATAGCAGTCTCCGGAATGAACGAGCATCGACCCACCATATGTTGTCGGTCTTCTCGTCGTTCATATCGCATACAGGACACTTTGTAAATCTCCTGTCAGATTTCAAACCTATGTCCACAACGAAGATGCATCCACAGCTATTCCTTTGCAGGGCAATAGCCGTGAACACATCCCCCTTGAAGAACACACCCTGAGAGTGGTCTCTGATGGCGATGATGTCGTCGCCTGTTCGATAGTCTAATATCATTTGTCAATATCTTTAAGAAGCCACATCATTAGAGTGAACACGATGGAATCAACGATTCGTCTCATCTTGTACAATCTTTAGGATTTTGGAATGAACCTGCTCGAACTCCGCGTAGAACTCCTGCATGGTGATGTACTCGAAGTTTTCGTAGTTGGACTTGACTCTATCAATCTCGCTGTACACGTCCTCAACATAGGTCTCGATTTCGTCAATGTCTATCGTTCTGAGTCCTCCGATATTCCATATCTTGATGTCGTATCCTGAGGTAGTAATCATGCCGTAGAAGTGTCTCCTGTTCCATTTCATTTGGTACTTGAAATAGATTGGCTCTTCAATGCGAGGCTTGGTGTCCTCGGTGTAGTGTCCATCGTCATCGGGATTGGACAACTTCCATTCGTCGTAGTTGTGGTAGTATGTCATAGCGTTTGAGTTGCTTGGTTAATTGAATTTGCGATGTCTTCTATGATGTAGTCACCTGAAAGGATTGTATCAAGGATGGCGTATGCATCGTCATCGTTCATATCCTTCAAGCCCTTCACGTCATCGACGTGCCACAGGTTGTCAACGTAGTAGCCGGCATCCTTGAGGATGGCCTTGGCTTGGTTGACTGAGGTCTCTAGCTGATTGAGGATAGTGGTATAGATGTACACCTTCTCCTTCTCTACTGCGATGCAGTCCTCGATGATTTGGTCGTGACCGATCGTTCTCAGTTGTTCTTCATAGTTCATCACGGCTTTCCATGAAAGCATGATTTGGTTTTGCACGTGTGCAATTGATTTATTGTTGCTCATATTACTTAGTTATTTCGATGTCTAGTTGATACTCTTCGATTGCTGTGTCAGCGTCCTCTTCTACCTCGAACCTATCCATGTAGGAGAAGAAGTCAAGGAAGTCCTCGAATTGGTCGTAGGCATAAGCGCTGACGATGCCGTCCTCGTTATCCTCCTCCACCCGAAGCGTAATCTTCGAGTGGGGGGTGTCTTTTGCTGTCCGCTTCACGAACGTAGCGAAGCTAGAGTTGTGGTAGTTTGAATCAAGCATGGCCGGTGAGGATTTTGTGTGAGATTGCTGTTGCTGTCATCTTAGCGTAGTCGAGCGCCTGAGTCATTGTGCCGTGAGTCTGACCTTCGGGCAGTTCGATTGACTCGTCTCGGTTGAAGTCGTAGATGGCCTTCTGATTGTTCAGGATGCCGAATAAGACAGCATCGTAGAGTCCATCGAACACGCGGGTCACATCGAGGTAGATGTTGCCTTCATGAGTCCATGCTCCGATGTAATCCCATGCAGTCTCTAGCTGAGTCCCGTTGGTTACGATGAAGTCAAGGACGTGCTGCTTGATGTACATTCCCCTGTCACTGCTCGACATGGAATCCCATGTGTCAGGAAGATTGATGACCTTCTCGTGTCCCTGCATTGATGCGGCATAGCCTGAGTTTGGGCTGTCGCCTGTCGTGATGTTGTAGGTTGCTCCACCCGTGGTAGCAATCTGCGTTGTAAATTGTGCTAAGTTCATATTGATTATTTATTTTTGATTTCATTCATTTCGTTGGCTAGTGCTGCTAGGTTATCCTCGTCGGATTGGAGAGCAAGTTGTCTGAGCATCTGCTCTTCCATGCCGAAGGCTCTAGTGACTAGCTCCATTGTTTCGCCATCCATGGATTGAATATCCTTCCATGCATCAGACTCCGTGTCTTCTAGGTCTGCTGCGATTTGGATGTTTGACAGGTGTGTGTACCCGTCGTCAGCAAAGCCCGTGAATTCGCTCATGTCTTTGCCTGACTCTAGGTGTAGAAGTAAACGACTCGCGTCATCGATGATGAACAGGAGCCTGCGTTTGATTTGTTCTTGCGTCATGTTGCTGTTGTTTTAAGTGGTACAAAAGTATATTAAAGTTTAAATTACACTTGTTAAGAAATGTTAACTCACAGGTAGGGAGGGTGCGAGCCGTTGCCGCTCCCCTCCCCTCGTTGCATTACGAGCCTGCTGTGAGCAGAGAACATGGCAGGGGATTCGAACCCCCGCTTGCTCCATAGCCATGTTAGTTGTGCCAACCGCACCCGCCATTGTCATGGCGCACCCAATTCTGAGTCGGTGCTGACCGCAGGTGGTCTTGGTAGTTGTTATGACGCGAGGTACTGCATGAACTCATGAGTACAGCCGCTGTAATGATTGCGGCGATGTAGGCGAGCCAAAGGAGTGGCTCAATGCGAAGTGTGTGTTTCATTTTAGTTGGTCGTTATAGGTGAATATTCCGGAATTAATGTACTGCTTGACCTCGGCCTCGTAAGCGTAATGGATGGTCGTGTCAGGAAGAATGATAGTGAACATCGCTCTGCCTGTGTCCTCGTCCTCCCCTTCGTACACGATTGTGCCGTCGTCCTGCATCTCTTTGAAGCGCATTTCAGCGTTGTGCTCGTGCAGCATCATGGCTGCGAAGAATAGTATTTTCATTTGCGTTGTGTTTATTGTGCTAGTTCATATTGAGCGCTGTGATTACCCTTTGCTTTGTACACGGGTAGCTTTGTTTTGAAGAATTGTTGGATTTTATACACGCTCATCCATTGAACGTGTTCGTAATAGCCATGAGTAGTTTTTATGTATAGCGTCCACATGTTTTCATTCGACCAATCGCTTGTGTCTTTTACTGCTTGGAGGTTGCCTTCTACAACCTCGAATGGTTTGATTCCGTTGTTCATAGCTGTGTTGTTTTTAAAATGAATTGAGGTGTTCGATTTCGTCGTCGGCTAGGTAGATGATAAGCCCGTTGCCTAGCTTAATCCAATTCTCGCCTGTGCTTTCGATTGTGAGTCCTACCAACATATCGTTGGCCTGCTCGTTGAGTTTCTGGGTTGTCATGTTATTGTGTTATTGGTAAAGACCACAGGAGACCTGTGGTTTCGGCTATTGAAGCCTCATCAGTTTACCTTATAGCTCCTGCATGAGCAAGGCGTAGCCAACCTTTGCCCTTTCCTGCTCGACCTCGCGTGACTTGTTCCTAGCCCAACTGCGGTCTCTAATCCACCATTGGACTAATTCCCTGTTGTCGTCGCTGTTGCTTGCGCCCCACGTCATAACGTAAGCCCCGTGGAAAGATACCCGCAGGGTCATTTGCAGTGGCATAGCGTCGTCCTTCAGGAGCATCTCGCTTATCTCGACGCGGTAGGTTATCTCTAGGCCATTGGCCATGTAGATGGTGTCGTTCTCATACTTTGCGACCTGCATTGCGGTCAGTTGCTTAATGAATTCTTGTGTTGTCATGTTGTTATAGATTTTGATATTGATATGAATTGATTAGTGCGGGTAGCCATGCTACCTCTACCCCTATCTCGTTGCCCGATTCGAGAGCCTTGTCGAGATGTTCGCGGGTAAGTATTAGGTCGGCCAACGAACTGCTTTCAGAATCGCTGTCTTCAAAGATTTCGTAGATAGCAAGCGCTCCCGATGAGAATAGTTCCTTGGCTGAGTCGGTTACGATGAGCCACACGAAGCCTTCTTCTGTGATTTTGATGTTGTCCATGTTGTTATTGGTTTGGGTATGTTCCGTATACTTTGTAGTAGCACTGCTCGCAGTCTGCGTCAGTGCCTTCGCTCTGCTGTACGCATTCATGCAGCAGGACTTCCTTGTCTAGGGAAGAGCCAACCCACAGCCCCGCTGTGAGTATGGCTACAAAAATGATCGATAGTCTCATTTCCCGTGTTGGTATTTGTACGAGTCCACGAGAGATGATAATGGCGCAATCTCGACCCCGATGTCGTTGCCTACTGCCAATGCATCTTGCAGGTCTCTGAAGTTCTCAATAAGCGCCTCAGTGCCGTCATCGTACAGGCGGTAAACCTGCATAGCGTTGCTGTAGTAAAGTTTCTCTGCTACGTCCGTGACGATGAGCCACACGAAGCCGTCTGCTGTGATTTTGATGTTGTCCATATTGCTTAGTTGTTATTGTTTCCAAAATAGGTTGCTGTTCATGTTAACTTCGACCTTGCTGTTGTCGGTACATTCATACCATACTCCATCGTGCTTCTCATACCACTCGCCCTCGTCTTCCCAATCCCATTCGGTGTAGCAGTACGCGCCATCGTCGTATGCCTTGTCAAGGTCTTCGTAGCCAATCTCGTTGGCGTAATTCAGTGCGTCATGCTCATCGATGAAGTACATGAGGTTCTCTTCGAACAGGTAGCCCTCGTTCATGCCCTCGTTGGTTGCACTGCATATGCGTGCGAATCTCTCAGTTGTTTCCATAGTGTTGTTGGTTTATTGGGCGCATAGCGACCATGATTCATATTGTTTCATTGTACGTCCGTTGATGTCTAGCGTAGAGCAGATGAACTTGGCTAGCTTGATTCGGTCTGACTTGGTGTACAACCTGTCAGTGCCGATAGCCAATACAACCTCGCGAGGACTCATGCCTAGCACTCGGTAGCAGAACTTAACGTCCTGCCCTAGGAAGAAGTGCTTGGTTGCCTTGGGTGTTGAACACACTAGCGTCCAATTGTGTTCGAACCCGTAGTTCGATGATGTGATTTCGATTGTTGCTTTCATATTAGTTGATATAGATTGATGTGTCAGTCATTACTACGTCGTAGCTGTCAAGGTGCAGTCCTTTGGCTATCTTGAGCCATTCTGCCTTGGATTGCTTGATGTGGATGCCGCAGTCAGCGTTGATTGCTACGTAGGCATAGAGTGTGCGCTTGGAGCGCAGTGCTTGGATGAATTCTGCGTGGTTCATGTTATCAGTATTTGCGACCCCCGTATGAGAGTCTAGTGTTTTTGAATTGATAGAGCGAAGAGTACTCCGCGCTGTATACCTCAGGTGCAACTACCTCGTAGCCCTTACGCACCATGGAGGCGATGAAGTTTGCTTCATGCCTGTCGTCGTTGATTGTCACCACCATGTCGAATGCGAATTTCGACGGGCGGCGGAAGAAGAATCTCTTTCTCATGTTACTTGGAATTATGAATTTGCACGAATAGGTTCAGGCTCAGGTTCAGGCACAGGATAGTCAGCGGCAGTAAGAACCAAATGCCGGCCATTGGCGCAACTATCGAGGTCAGGAAGAAGAACAGCACCATTGCGAATGATGCGAGGGATTGGAGTGTTTTCATTCTTCTCTATCTTTATTAAGTTTGATACGAACGTCGGGTGTGATTTCATTTCGAAGGAAGTGGAGGAATGCATCCACATATCGCCAATCAATTGGCTCGTTGTTTCTTGCTTTCTTGAATAGCACCTCTTGGTACTGCTCGATGACCGTAGTCAGTTGTTCTCTCTTTGCTTTTGTCATAGCTGTTGATTTTTTAAGTGTTAGAAACAGGAGGGGGAATCGAACCCCCTCTTGCACCATGCCTGTTTATCGGTTATCCGTACACCACCTCCCCTAGGAAGACGGTCTGCAATATCACGTCCGCAGTCTCTGCGTCATCGTTCTCCTCAATCAGGTTGAGAAGGTGGCGAATCGGTGTCTCAGAAATCCTGTCGTACACGTCCTGTAGCTTGATGTCGTGTCTAGTTGCCTCGTTGTAATCCATCAGGAACAACCTGTGGCCATCGCGCAGAATCTGCATCAGCACGTCCTCATAGCAGATTGCCATTTCAGGAAATGCAGGAGCACCTTCTTTGCCCTGCTTTAGCTTGCTCTTGGCTTCGTCATAGTGCTTTTGGTTGTATCGCAGTTCTAGGTCATAACCTGCGATGTAACCTAGTCCGTTGCACATTGCGCTGTGGAAGTGTTGTTGTGCTTCCTCGTTGGTGAAAATAATCTTCATGGTTGTTGTGTTTTTAAGAGTTAGAACAACGGGGGGACTCGAACCCCCTGCGAGACTAGCGACCTCGGTCATCTAGGCTTGCCGCACCATGCGTCGTTGCTATAGTTGTATTGAATTTGCGCCGTTGCGCTGTAGTATTGATACACACAGCTACACGTTGTCACATACGCATAGCTGTGCTACTTGTTTACCGCTGTACTCATCCGCTCTCCCGTTAGGGGTCACCGCGTATAGTCCCAAGACTCGGCTTTTGTAGTCCCCTGCTATTTGCAGGGCTCTCGTTCGTTTAACCTGTAGCTCCTAACCTTGCTACTGACAGGTTGCCGAATGTTGTCGGCTATTTGCGGGCGAACTCCCGTCGCTTCGTTGCCTAAGCGCTCACCCTCTTTTGATTGTTGCAGAGAGGGAATCAGAACTGCTAGCTATCTTTCAATTTCACACGTCTCACGAGGTATTACTATTGCGGGTGATTTGAGCACTCCGTTGTTCCGTTGAACGGGGCAAAGATAGGTGAAAGTCTAAGTTCTAATCCAAATTTTAAACTCGCTCTAAACTACATGTGTTTACGGGGTGTTCAGAAACGTGACCTTCTGAAACCCGCGCCACAAGCGGCCAAAAGTAGATTGCAAATATTTTTTCAATTATTTTCACTTTTCTAGGATTGACGCGGGTTGTAGAGCGTATTTTTTTTTCATTTTTTTCTTGCTTTTCTTGGAAGCCGCGAAAACATTGACTATCTTTGTGAGCAATGGTGCTGAAAGCCGCGTCAGACAAGGGATTCAGGCCGGCGGGAAATAGTCAAAAATGAGCATTTCAGGGTAGGTCAGAGGGTATCAGACAGGGGTAGAAACAGGCCAAAAACAGGGGTAAAACAAGACCTCAGTGTTTATGCGGGTTGTAGAGGGTCAAAGTGAAAATCAAACCTTCTGAAACGCAGGCACAGCGCGGGATTCAGGCAGAAGTTATCTAATAGGACAACTTTTCCTGTACGCAAGTCCTCAGAGAGGGGGTCAATCAGGAGACGTCAGAGGGGGTAAACAGGCAAGCCAAGGAGCAGGCAATCGACAGGCCATGCGCGGGCAAATCAGCCACGATATCCCCTAGGTAATACACATAGAGCATAAGGACAGGCAAAGAGCATACAAAGCACTCATGCGCGCTCGCACATTAGGTCTCCCCAATTCAGGTAACCCCAAGTAGAATTTCCGAGCCTTGCACGCATCGCAGTAATGGCGGGGCTTTCAGGCGGTCAGGCCGTGCGGGTTCTAGGGTCTGCGGGCTATCTAGTGGGGCATGGTCATGCATGGTGTAACGTGCTGATACTTAACACGTTGTGATGTTTATGCAAACAGGTTGATTATCAATGGGTTAGTCTACTTTCTCCACGGGGCGGAGACAAGTTGCCGCGCTCCGTGCCGTGGTCAGGTCTCGGTATCTACCTGAGGGTCAAGCAGTTGGCCTTGGTGACATAACAGGCTGCAAATCAGTGTGTTAAGTACCCCACCCCTGTTGCTAAATCGACTTCGGAGTGGGTCGCGTGGCCACCTGCCGTGGGGGGTGACCCCAACCCTAGTAGGTTTACAACCATCCTGAGTTTACAGGACCCTAACCCTAGTTGGTTTCCAGAATGTCTAAAAATGTCTAGGAATGTCTAATTTTTTGGATCATAGACGATCTTGCATATATTTGTAAAAAAAAAGGGTTATGACTGCATCAAAAGACTATCGGGACAATATGTTTGGGGCCAGCTACGTGAGCCAGTTCTTGAAGAAGAAGAAGAAGGATGACGAGGTGACCTGTGGACGTGATGACGCTAAGCCTTGTGGAGAGGGTCGAGGTGAGGTTCGTGCTGGTGGGGATGTAAAGGAGGGCAAGACTTCGTCTGCTACAACCGGCAAGAAGAACGAGGTTTTGGACCCTAAGGAGGCTAAAAAATGGGGTAAGAAGATTGGGCAGGTTAAGGAAAATGCGCCAGCGATGAAGAACCTGACGAAGAAACAGCGTGAGGAGTTAGAGAAGATGGGTCCTCCAAAGCCTTCATACTCAAAGTAAAAATCATAAAACAATCTAGGGATATGCCTGAAAAAATTAAAAAGAACCTTCTTGGTCGTACCATTGTAAAGAGTACATCAGATGATGGTAGAAAAGTAAGTCGGGAGGTCTATGGTCGTGATGGCCAGCTCGTGAAGAGTAAGACGAAAACCGTTTCGGATAAGGGCAAGAGTGTTACTAAGGTCAAGGGTAACATGACCAAGACCAGATCAACTGGAGATTTGGGAGGCGGGATTACAAGGAGTAAGACAAAGACTATGTCTAACCCGGCTACCAAGACTACTGTTACAAAGAAGACTGTCAATGGTCCTGGAATAGATAAGCAGCGTTCGGTTACTGTAAAGAAGCCGGGTGAGAATTTTACTCATTCCAATATGGGTGTAGTATCCCAGGCTAGGGCATATCGTTATCAAACTAAGAAAAATAAATAATGAAATCATCAAATGGTGGACGCGCTGGTCGCGTTGAGAAGCGTGCGGTAAAGACAATGGACCGTGCTAAGAAGAGTTGGAATAAGGCTGAGGCCATTCGCAAGACGACTCCGAGTTCGAATAAGGTTTCTAACTTTGCTCAAGATGAGTTTGGTCGTACTGCTGAGCAGAAGGCCGAGCGTTTGTATTCTCGTGCTGCTCGTCAGGAGACGAAGGCTAAGGGCCAGATGGCTAAGGCTCAATACTTGAAGCAGACTGCTAAGAAGAAGAAGTAATGGCTAAGTCACTAGGAAACGGGGCCAAGATGACCTTTGGCAAGCGCAAGGAGGGGAAGCCTTTCAAGCGAAAGTCTCCCAAGGATAAGAATGTTAAACCAACAAGGGGACAGGGATAATGGCAAAAGCAGGATTATACGCAAACATCAACGCCAAGCGCAAGAGAATTGCTGCTGGATCAGGCGAGAAGATGAGGGAACCCGGCAGCAAGGGTGCGCCTAAGTTGAAGGACTTTATCAAGTCCAAGCTGACCGCTAAAAAGAAAAACAAATAATCTAAAAATCGAACACAATGGCAATTCGCAAAGCAAAACAGACGGATCCAAAAAAAACTAATAGCTCTAGCGCTACCTCTAATACAAAACCAACTTATCAAACACCTCCAGATATTCGTTCAAAATACGATCAAATGAGGTCTGAGAACACACAAAAAGCGCTTCAAAAGTCTAGAGAAACTTCATCATCAGCCCCCAAGAAGCAACTAATGAAGAAGACTGTTAAGGTTTCTGGGTCTACTCCAAAGAAACAATTGATGATGAAAACAACAAAGGTAAAATAATGGCCAAGTCACCAGCATGGCAACGTAAGGAAGGCAAGAATCCCGAAGGAGGTTTGAACGCTAAGGGTCGAGCTGCTTACAAGCGAGAGACTGGAGGTACGTTGAAACCGCCGGTGTCTGCTAAACAGGCCAAGAAATCACCCAAGTCTGCTGCTCGTCGTAAGTCGTTCTGTGCAAGGATGGGTGGTATGCCTGGTCCCATGAAGAAACCAAATGGCAAACCCACTCGGAAGGCGTTAGCTCTTCGCAAGTGGGATTGTTAAAGATGCACGGGTTGTGTAGACGGCCCGTTGTAGTTACGACTAAAGCCGGGGTAATTCCCGGTTTTTTTATTTGTCAGACCGCTCTACGATCTTGACGATTGCGTATGCTAGAATATACAGGGCGCACATGGCCATTAGTCCCGTGATGTAAATGTCCATATGAAGAGGATGTAGATTAGGGTTAGGATGAGGTAGTAAATGACCACGGTGACCCAGTGGGGCTTGTTGAGTTCCCACCGGACCATCCGGAGCATTTTTCTTACATTAGATTTACACATACTTGAATGAGGTAGAATGTTGCAACCCCTAGGGCAATCATGACCAGGTAGGGGATCAGGGTTTCAAATTCCCGGCTGTTAAAAAAGTTATACTTCTTGTTCATTTCGTTTGTTTTTGTAACAAATCTGGTAAAAATTTGTTACAGGTTTTGTTACAATTCTTCAAATATTTGTGACTACATCTTCATAATCTTCTTGAGATACAGTGCCAGATCAAGCGCCTCCTCGTATGCGTGTTGAATCCACTCTTTCTGATTTAGGTCATTCCGGTCCATTGTCTTCTTGTACTCGGAGTATCCCTTCTTCTCACGCATGATCAAGTCTACAACCACTTCATTGAGAAGGTCCGATGCGTGTTTTATCGGCTTATCGTTGCTTGTATGTCCCATCTGTATTTATGCCAGTTTCGTTCAGTTCCCATCATTTTATCCAGCTTCCAGCAGTCGTTGAGGGCCTTGGATTTGGCCAGTTCGGGGGTCTTAGCCCTTGCCTTGGCGTTGTGAACTAGCGTATCGCCGTCCCAAACCGTTATTACGTAATTATTCATGTATCTCGTAGGTTGAATTTTTCCACACACGCACCTGATCGCTGGTAAAGTGCTTGATTTCCCCTCCATTTAGGAGAACGACCGTTATCTCGTCATTTTCCAGCATCCCCCCTGCCGTTATGTAGAGGATGTATCCGTCTCCAAGGGGAGTCGTAACTGGGATTGGTGAAGGGGGAAAGGTCATCCTTGCACTTAATGAGTAGATTCTCCACTTCGTCCATCTTCATCGACTTCAATCCCGGCAGGTTGTTCTTCACCACCGTGGTGATCAGATCCTGATCCATCTGTGGTCTCCACTCCGTTAGCTGCTGGATTAGATGCTCCTTCAGCGCTTGCTTGGTTCTTTTCATCTATTTGTCGTTTTATGTCCGAAATTCCTTGATTTACTACCTCCCAATACTCTACCTGCAAGGTTGCGAGGTTCTGGAGCGTGATTTCCATCAAATCTACCGTCTTTAGGTACGCATCACCACCCTCAATGTCTCCCATGAGCTTAAACACGGGCATAAGCTCGCGTTCCAGCTTAGAAATAAGGTTTTTTGAGTGCATTTTGAGGTCATGCTTGAAGAAATTCAAGTCTACACACTCGTCGTGACACTGGGCATAGATTTGTTGTGCGCCTAATGCGGTCACAATCAGTCGTTTTTTTCTTTCGAGATCGTTCATTTCGTTTAATTATGTGGCGAATTTACAACACGAGAGGAGTTAATGCAAGGATTTTAACATTAATTTGCGCTAAACATAAAGCTCACGTCGCTCATAATGATCTCGTCTACCTGTTCCATAGAAAGCCCTACGATAAAGTCGTCACCACCGGAACTTACCATACATAGGTTCTTGTAATTTTGATAGGGTCGTACATTATCGATGCTGTAGAATATAGCAGGCTCGCATTCGTACTTATCGGGAGTAACCCCAACCAAGTCAGCCAACCGTTTTTCTTCGGTATCAATCACCACAGGTAGTATGACTCTCAGCATATTAGTCCAAATTTACTCGTCTGTAACCAAGCGCCCATAAGAAGTCTGAGATTTTTATCCCGTACTCTTCAACATACTGCTCATCCCAATGTTTGAACTCGTGATGAAGATATTCGTGGATTATTACCTCTAGATGTTCCTTTGCGGGGAGACGCGGATCAATTTCAATCAAGCCGTCCTCATGGTAAAGACCCCTAGCCTTTTCCCTGCCCAACTTGCGATATTTGATCCTCGGATTCTCCATACTGCAAAATACAGAAAAAAATTCCACCGGCCCGTAACAAAAACACGCACAAAAATGTTACGAGAGATTATTTAATTCTACCCTCTACGATGCGGTAGTTTGTTACCTCAAAATCCTCATTATCAAATACTTTTACGTGTGCAAATCCGTGTGTAAATTTGTTAATTGGCATATAGTCAGGGTGGAGTTCGCACAGGCAGGCCACCGACCAGCAGGTTGTAACCTTCCCGTTGATGTTTGGCTCGGTATGCTCCGATGTCTGGTGGTGGTGTCCGCAGATTGCGTTGTCCTTGGCCCGGAGATAAAGTCCACGAGCGATGTTTACTGGGCTGAACATACTTGAGCCGAATTCGTGTCCATGTAACGCCACCAGCTTGCCCATTTTAACAAGTTGCTTGTCTGGAATGAACGTGATGTTCAATTTATCCAGATGTAGGATAGATTGCAGGGAAAACTCCTCAATTCCTACAAGGTCCGATGCGTTATTGATCAGGTAGTGGTCCCAGCGGATATCGTGGTTTCCTGCTTTGAAGTATATTGCTTGTGTAGGGAACAGTCGTCGCAAGGTGTAGAGAAAGTCTCTTGCCATGTAGATTTCTGTGGCGAGGTCCCTTTTGCGCGGGTCTTTTTGGAAACGGCTGATCGCGTAGAAGTCGATGAGGTCCCCATTAATGTAGATTGTGTTGACCTCATTTTCAAGGCCGTACTTGAGTGCAGCTGTGAGGGCAGGAATGTTGTGATATGGTACGTGAATGTCGGTGAGAAATAGGATATCATTATGATTGACTGGAAATTTATACGGATTGTATTTGTTCTCCTTTGAATCTGGAAGACCCAAGGGATTATTTTCGGGCATCAGCTCATTAATGATTTCCTCGAATGCGTTTACTATTGCTTGTGGTTTTAGTCGAGCCTTTTTTACCGGCTCTTTATGTGAGTTTTTCTTTTTCCATGCCATAAAAGATCTCTTAAAGGAATCTAGGCTACATCCAGTTTCGGTTTTGTGCCATTCCTCTTCAAGTTTTTTGTTCTGACTTAGGTCTCGCGAATCGTTGAGAATGTTCAGATAGTTTTGTACGTTATTTTTCATTTAGTTGATATATTGCAAATATAATCACCATCACCGAAAAAAAACCGCCCCTAATCAGGAGCGGTTCACACAAACGAAATGATTAAAACAAACTGAACTTGCGCCACAACAACGCAACTCAGCAAATGTATCAACAAACATTTTAGTTTGCTCATTTTCTTTTGATTACGATGACTTTTTGCTTTTTATTTTCTGACCTCATTCCCCTCTTCCAAGCCATGTATTTGATTGGGAGTATTGATCCAATCGTTAATGCACAGCCCAATGCACTTGCATAGTTTTTTTGCACAATAGAAAGTGCAAAACCAATAAAAAATGCAACAAGGAATGACGTGAGTGTAATGTTGGGAAGCTCCAACATATGTCGAATAAATGATTTTTTTAGTTCCAAAATATGAATTGTGTTTTTGGGGTTATGTCTCCCATTATGATCAATGTCGCTGGGACGCAAATATACATCGTTTTATTTTCTCCATTTTCAACCCAGGTAAACCGCTCGAATATCCGTGACTCAATGATTGACATTATGGGGTGATTTTAATTTATCTTTGCTAAAACTAGTGGCTATGAGAAATAAACTTGCCGGTAAATCTTTGGGGAAATCTAAGTCTGCCAAGCATTATGCAAGTAATGCAGAGTCCAGAGAAAAGAAAGCCGATTATGATAAAAAATATCACTCGACTGAAGAAAGGAAAAAGTACCGAGCATCCCTTAACCGCGCCAACCGCAAGGCAAATACCTACGGTAATGGCGACGGAAAGGATATGTCCCACACCAAGTCCGGTAAGATAGTTAAGGAAAAGCAATCTTCTAATAGGGCTAGGAATGGTCATAACGGAAAGTCTTCTAAGAAATAAGTCCGTAGTTTAGCTTATCGTATTGGTCAAGATTAATCAACTTGCCATCGAATTTTCCACGGTAGGTACAATCGATAATCTCACAATCTCCACTAGTTCCCCAAGCCAAAGCCATTGCGCGGATATGTTTCTTAACGGCCTCAGTGCTATTGAGTATTTCTGAGGTTTGCAATATTTCGTTGTTTTCCCCAATTGTTCTAACACGAAAGGCGTTAATCTTTTTACCGTCAATTGTTCGTCTTGCATCTTTGATTTCAATTCTGCCCATCTTCTATTTTTTTAAGTTCGTTAAATTGTCCACCAAGCCAAAGGTACATATCCTTACCTGTAAGTTCATACAGTCGCTTATTAATCAACCTCATAAGGCTGTAATCTCTCTTGTAATCTCTAGATGGCTTGTACACACCCTTCTTTTTAGGGTATTTGGCGTCAGCCTTCAGCATTTTATGCCTTAGTTTCCGAAGGTGCTGTAACTCGGTCGATGTCGATGGAGTAGGAGGCAAGGATATCTGGATTCCGTTCATTGAAAAAGTCTAATAAAAGTTCTTGTTTGGTTGGATCTAGGTCGGCAATGAAGTGACGTATTTTATTGCGGCGTACCGCGTTGTATGAGTAATCACCCCTCACGGTTTTGATTGCGTGACAGACAGTTGAATGATCTTTGTTAACTGTTCTGGCAACCTCTGCTAAACTCTTGGTAGAGCAAACTTTTACAGCAGCCATGTATACATGGCGAGCCAAAACTATGTCAGCATAACGCTTATCACTCTTGATATCCGCAGTAACAACATTGAAGTGTTTGCTAACCTTTTCTAATATTTCATTTTCATGCGGATTATCTACCTTGTGTAGGTATTCGTAAATCTTCGTGAACTCCGCTCGTCTTGTAACCGGAACCATGTCCACTAGGTCTTTGAATGTATATCTCATTGTTCGTTTGTTTAGTTAAGCCGTGGCGGGTTTGCTTGCATTTATCCCCCGCCACGACTCTTGGTTAAGATTAGAATGGCAATCCGTCATCGTCCGGATCTTCAACCACCTGCGGGGCAGCATATGAATCCAACTTTTTTACAGAGCTAACCGCCTTTACTTGGGGAAGGAAAATATCGTTGAGGTGCTTCTCAAAGAACTCCTGGCGCTCTGAGTCATCCCACACAACCTGTCCCTTTACCTTGATCTGTTTCATTTCAGGCATATTGCCTGGGTTGTCCTTAGTCCAACCCCACTTGATGTCTTCCTGGCCATGACGCAGGTACAACATGGTACGTGTCTTTCCGTCGATCTCCTTTGACCACGGGGTAAGAGTAATCTCCTTACCTGCATCAATGTTAGGCATTGACAAAAAGAAACCTGATGAGTAACGTGAACTCCACGGCATCTGAATCTGATACTCGTTGTCACCATCTTTCAGAACAACACAGAGCTGATCGCCATACCCTTGCTCGGACACTCGCTTGAACACGTCTGTAATATATCCTGACAGAGATGTGTAACGCTCTTCGTACCAAATCTTAGTACCGTCTTTGCTGTTACACTTAATTGAGCCTGCCGTGCCTTCTGCGACACGCTTGGCAATCTTACCGTTAGAAATACTAAGGTAAGTACGGTTTGATGAACCACCTTGATTTAATCCCATAGATTTTTTGATTAATTAATTGGTTATATTTGCAAATGTAGCATATGTGTTTCTTTTGTGCAAGAAAAAAAATGTTAAATTATTCCCAAGCCTCCTTGTATCCGTTTGGATGCTGGATATCCTCGTTCCATTCCTTGGCCTCCTTAGAGTCGGTCCAGTTTCTATTTGGTTTAATCGCAGAGGTCTTTGGTTCCTCAATAGCGGCCTGCACATATCTGCCGTCAATCGCCTGCTGTAGGTAATCAACCCCATCAAACGTAAACCTGCGGGTATTCCTTTGCAACTGAAACTCAAAGAAGCCCTTTATACCCACGATCTTTTGTCGGCGGATCTTCTTACTGTGGAACTCGCAGATCGGGCTTTCTGGGGCTGTCTGAGCGAACGGACGGTGGTATATTAGGATGTTATCAGCCTTGTTGTTCCACATCGCACCGTCTGCAAGGTCAAATACCTCCGGACATGGGTAGTTGCCGTCATCACCCTTCCTCATCTTGTGAGGGTGGACCACGATGTCGAAGTATACGTTGTTCTTTCGTGCGAACCGGGTACAATCCGACAGGAACGTCTCCAGGTACTTGTCGCTGCGTCCTCCTCCCTTCGTATAATCATTTGCCATTTGATTGAACGGGTCGATGACAACTCGCTCCACACCATGCTTGACGATGAGGGTAAGGAATACCTCCTTAACGTATTCGGGAGTAGGGCTTACACTCTTGGGATAAACCATAAAGATGTGTTCCCCAATCATCTTGTACACCTTCATGTACATATCGTATGACGGACGGTTAGGGTTGTTGGGTGTGCAGTCTTTCCCAAAATAGATCTCCACAAGGTCATGGTAGAACTGCTCCGCCGGTAATTCCTCAGGAGTAAATATGGCCACCTTCTCCCCGAATCTGACTATTCGGAACACCATCTCCCACTTCATGAACGACGACTTACCATAGTTCCCTATACCGGAAACAATTGTTAAATCGCCCTTCACTCTTTTGAAGTGTTTGTCAAGTAGTGGAACACCCAGAGGTTGAGCTGCACGATATCCGTGTAAGTAAATGTCGGAAGCCTGCTCCATAACTTCTTCCGCATAAATCACGTCATTCGCCGCAATATTCTCCGCATCTTCTGCGGTAATTACAATGTCAACCTCCACTCGGTTAGTCTTACTAACCAACTGATCCTTGGTAAACTCGGCTGTGTTCCATTGGTTCATATTGGCCCTGTATGCGCTACGAATAGCCTGTCTACACTCGCGTTGGCTGAAACTAGCATCAGGCACAACGTAGGTCATCATCATGTTGTAACAGGTCTCCTCAAGCATCCCGAACCGGCAGCAGCTTGCAGCCAACTTGAACACAAAGTGATTCCTTTCCCCCTCGCGGAACGCATCACCCTTTGATGTCATCCACGTAAGAAGGTTTTGGAATATCTTGTCGTCGTCGTTAATCGTTTCCGTAGTTGTGCTTTGGGGCAACCTTTTATCGGCCTTATTTACCGGCAACTTGGAGTAGACCTCTGCGTTCGGGTTGTAATAAAGCTCTGTGTCATACGACTCGAAGCAGAGGCGGGAAACATTACGGCCAGTCTTATCAATGTCTGGAAACTCCACCATTAAGGCATCAAAATGCTCTTTATGTTTTGTTTTCCATTCAATTTCGACCAAAGCCTTCAGCCCCTTTCCGGAAGGTGACACCCAAACAGCCGTGATGTAACTTATAAGTGACAATTCATTTCTCTTTTGGGCAATATTTGTCACATTATCGAAATCAAGCACGATGTATCCGGAGTGTTCGACAAGTTCGGAGTCCTTTCTTTTGGAGAATGTGCCACTAAAACATACAGCGGGGAGTTTTTTCTTTAAATCGTCGGCCTCCTTCTTAGTCTTGGCTTCCCTCGCCTGTTCGACAAGTACCTTTGATTTTCCAGTCCGAATTCGTTCAAGTGCGCCCAGCACAGTAATTTGGTGTCCTTGCAGGTCGTTGAAGTCTTTGTAGATTGATACCTTACCATGTATTGTTGTCATCTTGAATAGGTGTTTGTTTTATTGTTTTATTTTGTGTTTCGTCTTCCCATCTTCTGTCACGAAGGTATCGTACAGGGTCTTTCCAATACTTGGGTTCGCGACCCGATTTATGGTTACCCACGCCTTCTACAGCAAGTATGCGATCCTCAGCAGAGAGTTTGTTCCATACAGTTAAGGTCTGTTTCTTATCCACCTTCTTGTTGTATGCTTGCCAAAAATCCTCAAAAGAGTATTTATATGTTATTTCTTTTTTTGTATTATCTATATATGTAGTGGCGGGTTTTCGGATATCGGGTTTTCCGCTTTCCGTTAAACCGCTCTCGGTTGGCTCGTAGTAGACGATGTAATTAAATCCCCTTGACAACCCATCATTACCAATTATACGCACCGAATGTATGTACCCTAAAAGCTCCAACTCGTCCCAAGCGCTAGATATTGAATCCTTACCATCTAGCGAGTAATCGGTCAATTTGCTTTTGTAAATAACCCAATCATGGGGGAGGGACAACAGAAATGACAATAGCCCCTTTGCTTTTAGGCTTATTGACTTGTCCCTTAAAAATTCAGTAGGAACCATCGCAAAAGGCACGTTCCTGGTTTTAACAATTTGTCCTGTATTCATAAAATAAAAAAAGCTCGCAAGAACCACTTTGCGAGCCTTTAGGTTGGTAAGAGCAATTCATTACCTTCCAACCCTCGTTTACTGTGGTTCTTTAGCAAACGAGGAGTGAAATATTGGGCAAACATAAACTAACCACGCGAGGTTGTCAAGTGTTTTCTTCATTATTTTTTATATGCCAGGTTTCGCAATCCCAGCACATATAGACTTTTTGGTCGTAATCACAATGAGACTCAGCCTCTTTGCGAGTTTTATAGGTCCGCTTTCCGCAGCCATAAATAGAGTTCTTCATCATGAACCAAATGCAAAATATTGTAAGTACGATAGAAACGATAAACATAGCGCAAATTTACACTGTTTAATCTTATTTCCAAGCAAGAACTTGACACAGTGTTGTTTTTCTGTATATTTGCAGCATGACAAACTTGAGACCACCAGACGGAAAAATATTTGTTGACGTTCTTGAAAAAGAAAAGGGCAACGTAACAGCTGTAATTACCCACGTTGGAAAAGAGGTAGATGAAGAAATAGCGATCGGTAAAAAAGTTTCGCTTGCCAAACTTCCAGACATGGTTGAATTGCAGGGAGTTGAAATGTATTCAATCCACTCATCATACGTACAGTTTATTTATGAATAAGGTAGACAACTGGAAAAGGGCGATATCTATTATCAATACAATGATTGATGAGAAGATTGAGATTTACGAGGTGATGAAGATTTTCACCCCAATGGCATCTTCTGCTCGTAGAAATCTTTTGTATTGCAATCCAAGCATCAGTTCTGATGATTTGGATCAGGTTGAAAAGGCCATTTCGAGATACAAGAATACGTTGGAAGAAATAGGAAAAACACAAGTTGAGACTCGCATTAAGCGATCAACTTATTTTCAAAAACTGAAAGAGCATTATGATAAGGACAAAGACAAAAAATAATTACCATAAGATCATTGAGGTTTATCAATACTACATAGACCGCGAGAACGTGGATATGAAAGATGTTGAGCGATTGATGAGTAATTGGGACGCAATAAATTTATTTGGCACATATTCATCACTCAGACGAGGCGTGAATAAGATAAAAAAGAAGATGCCAGTAGGTAAAAAGAATTTTGATACACAAAAAGCCCTATTTGACATTTATAAAAAATCAACAAAATGAATTTTAACGGTATAGATGTAAACACCATAAGGTTGATAAATGGAGAGTGCCTGGTTCAAATCCATTCTATGACTGAAGACGAGATAGATTTTAACGGAGGCAAACTAAAGCTGGTTCATTCCCTGAAGTCTGAAACTGGGGATTTCAATCCTAATGAAATTAGAAGTCTTGTTGACTCAATGAAAAAAAGCCATTACAAGGATAAGGAGGCTAAGAAAAAGTACATGGAACTGTATGGGAAGCAAATACAGGAGGCGGATGATAAGAAGGAGGACCACAGGATGAAGCAGGCCGTTAGAAGGGGTGTTATTGTAAGGCTTCCAGAAAAAGATCCCAATAACGGTGGATGGGATTTTAACTGCGAGTTTGATGGGGTTGTTGGTGATGAGGTTTGGTTTGACTCTATGTCCACAAGGGAGAAAATAGAAAGCGGAGAAGGAGGTATTGTGATCGGAGACAAAACCTACATAAGTGTACCGACCAGAACAGTCCTTGCCGCAAAGCGTGGTGATGAAATAATTGGTCTTAATGGGTACATAATTGGGAGAAGGTTGTCAAACGACATAAAGTTTGGTTCCATATACCTGCCAGATTCTAATATAGCCAGGGTGGAAGTTGTATCGCCTCCACAAAGAAATCCATCTTATACTAACAAGATATTGTGGACTAACACTTCTGTAAAGAAGGGGGATATTGTGTGTTTAAATAAGAATCACGCAATAAAGTTGGATTCTACCATGGCTGAATCAACTGACTTGGTTAGGTTTCAGTCAAGGGTAATACTTGCATTTGAAGAATGATAAAACTGGACTTTAGTAAAATATCGTACAACATTGAAGGCATCCCAGATGACGAGTCGGTAATATACCGTTTCTCGGACTTGGCCAGTCAAGCCCATATTCTCGATAGGTCAGATGATCTTCCAGAAGGGGTTAGCGCCGACAAGGTTGTTCGATATCTCATATATATGTTCGCTCCAGGTACTCCCGTTAAGGATGCGTATCCGGACATCAACCAGCGCAAACGATATACTCTGAACAAGCTGAACATCATGGTTGATGACACGGATCCAGACAACGGGTACGCCCAGCTCTGCATGATGAATGTAGACTGGGCGGTGGAGCGTTACATCACGTTCACGCGCCTACAGTGTTCGGAGGATTACTCGATTATGAGTACCGCCGACATCCGAATAGCCGCCCTGCAACGTGCACTCTTGACTCAGCCTGTGGACAGGTCTAATGATGACAAGAACTTCCAGGCAGGTCTTGAGAGCTGGAGACAGACCCTTGTGGATGCCCGTAGCAGGATAATGAACGACGAGGTTAGCATCACGCTACAGAAAGCAATTACCTTCTCTGTACGCGCTGAGAACCTCGGTATTCAACCCGAACACTATGCGCGGGTATGGCGTGAGAAGAAAGAAATATTCCCGGAGGTAATACCATGAAGTACGAATACGACGAGGAGGATAAGTACGTTACGTTCCACGAGGACGACGATGAGTTGGACACGATCAGGATTCCGCTGCCGCGTCTTGAGGAGTGGTATTCCCACCATTTAAAGAGAGAGGTTACAAGGGAAGAGGCTTTTACATATGTTGACGGGTATGGAATCGCCCCAAAAGAGCAAAAGTTCCAGTACCAAGAGGTCCCTGAGAAGATAAAGTTAATCTACGAGGTTGTGTTCAATAAGAAGCACGCTACCAACAAGTCCAAGTATAAGGAGGTTGGAGACGTCCGTCTTGAGGACATCTACGAGGAGGTAGAGTCTAATCAGAAGTATTATGCGATGGAGATTGAATGGATCAAGCTCCAAATCAAGCGCAGATATGTTGGGTACTGGTGTTTCATTAAAGGGAAACCTACCTACATCAATGGAGCAAACTATTTCTTTCTGAACTTCTGGACTGTAAAGAATTTTGGTAAAAACAATAACCGTCCAGACTACAGAGATTACCAGCGCAAGATGTTCCACCTGTTCATGTATGCGTACAGCACAGAGGATGCATTCTACAAGCACAAGATTATATATCGCGAAGATGGTGTTGTGAAAACAAAGTATTCAAACCAAGACGTCAAGAACGTAGTGGACGAAATGAACGAAATGGGAGTTGAGTATTTTGTAGAACCAAACATAAACATCACAGTAAAGAAGGGAAAGCGAACGGTTCACGGAATCAACTTTGTTTCTGGACGACGTATCGCAAAGACAGCTATTGCTTGTTGCTTCTGCACATGGGGTACACTCAATATGCCCGACCAGACCTTTATCATCCAGGCGATGAACGAGGATCAGGCAGTCAACAAGATATTCATCAAACAAATTCAAACACCTGTAAGCAAACTTCCTTTCTTTTTCCGCCCCTATTACAGAGGCCGTATAGAAGCAAAGGAGGGTTTGCGATTCCAGTATGAAGGAGCAATCGCATCAGCAGCAAGAGCGGGAATCGTCCCCGAACAAATGGAGTGCTTTATCACGCCGTTGCCTTCGACGGAGAAAGCGGCGGACGGTGAGGCGGAAATCGCATTTGTTTATCGTGACGAGCCGGCGAAGAAGACGGATGCGAAAGCGGCGGACCAAAACATCCCGACGTGGTGGTATAACACGATGAAGCCAGCGATTGAACGCGGGGAGAACATACGAGGGTTCTGCATCATGCCTTCTACAGTGGGTGACATGGACACAGGGGGTGGAGCGCAGTTCTTTGATATTGCCAATGACTCGCACTTCTCTGACCGCAACGAGAACGGTACAACTCCATCTGGACTCATCAACTTCTTCCTGCCCGGTTACTACGCGGTAGAAGGATACATCGACGAGTACGGGGCGAGCATTATTGATGATCCAAAGGAACCTGTGATGTCCAACGAGGGCAAGTGGATTACCAAGGGAGCTAAGTCTTACTTGTTAAACCAGGCGGACTATTTCGAGCGCAAGCGTGAGTGGCAGAAGCTAATTAAGTTACAGCAGAACTTCCCAATGAGCTGGAAGCAAGCCTTCGCCGTGATTCCCAAGGATATGGGTATGCCTATCGAAAAGATGCGTGACCGCATATCTGAACTCAAGTTTTCACGCACTCCAATCACCACGAATATCAACTTCAAGTGGATGGGGGACAAGTTTGGTGGAGATGTATTTGTGGATAATGATCCAAAGGGAAGTTGGACTATGAGCTATTTGCCCCCGCACGAACAGCGTAACAGAAAAACTGTTGTTACCCCAGAGGAGGGATACATCCCGCCAAAAGCACGTGGACCGATATATGCTCCAGATCCATCGGTAATGAATAAGTTTTTCCTCTGTTGTGACCCCGTTAAATTCCACAAGCGAAACACTGTTGGTAAGAAGAAGTCTAACGCAGCCGCAGCGGTTTTCTATAAGCGAGACAGTCAGGTAGATCCAGATAACAAGCCTAGAAACGAATGGGTGAGTAATGACTGGATTTTGATTTATAACAGACAAACTGAAGATAAGGCCGAGTATCACGAGGAGTGGTTAAAGGCTGCCGTTTTTCTTGGTGCATACGTATACCCAGAATGGCCTGACGGAGAGGCTTTAGTTGAGTACTTTAGGGATAATGGATTTGATGGATACCTTCTCAAGGATATAGGATCAGATGGCAAACAGGATAATAGGCCGGGTGTTTGGGCGGGCGAGGCAGAGAAAAATGAAATGGCTGGAGACATCATGACATTCTTCAATAACAATGTTAAGTATGTGAAAATGTGGGAGATAGTTGAGGAGTGGAGTCAGATGAGGGGTATAGATGACTTGACAAACCATGACTTGTGCGCCGCAACCGGTTGGTGCATGAGGGCCATAAAAAGCAGAATGCCAGATCTTTACAAGGAGGTTTATCAACCCATAGATATAAAGGGAAGTTTTACAATGTTTGATGTAGAATGATTGTTTTCAACTATTTAATAAAAAATTTACTACATTTGTCGTGGTTAACTAAATTCGTAAAATATGATATTGCCCCAATTAGCTGGTGGGATGTTGTTTCCTAATGACAACGTACCAGAAGTTGACAAGTTAAAGCCTGATTTTGGATTGCGATGTGCGAGAGCGCTTTATTCACGTTATTGTAGTGGCGGAACTTATTTTACTTATAGCCAACTTCCTGATATGCAGGAGACAAGAAATTATGGCGCCGGGATGCAGTCAAGTGACAAGTACAAAAACTGGTTTACTAACGGATCTCCAACCGGCCCTAAAAGCGTGAACTCAGCGGCTGATACTGGAGGCACAAGGGGAGGTATGACTAAGGCTCAGAGAAAAGCAATGGCTAACATTAGCTATGACATTTTCTCTCCAATGCGAAAACTATCGAATGTTCTTTTATCAATTCTTGCAGATAACGATTATAAACTTGACTGTGTTTCTCTTGATAAAAATATCATCAATAAAAAGAAGCGCAACAAGTATGATATCTACGCTAAAGCGAATTTTACGAATCCGCTGATGAAAGAGCTTGGGCTTCCTGAGTTCAAGTTGCCATTTGTCCCTAAGGACGAGACCATGCTAGAGATGGCAGAACGTCTTGGTTTTTTTAAAACTAAGTATGAGGTTGCCTTGGAGAAACTTGCTGAGTCAGGTTTCAGGGCGTCAAATTGGGCTGGAGAGCGCATGGAGTTTAACCGTGATGCTATTGACTTCCACTTTAGAATTGCTAAACTCTATAACGATTCAATTACAGGACAGGTTAAGTTTCATTATGTAGACCCTGCTCGCACGGTTATGCTTTGGAATGAAGACAACCAAGATGAGCCTGTTGCAATTGGTCACATTCAAGTTGAGACGATTCAATCAATATACAGTGAACTAAAAGAAGCTGGCTTTGGAGATGAAGAAATCCAATCGATGGCTAAATCTTACGTTCCATATCAATTGAATGTATCAAACATTCCGCAGTGGGCATTTGAAAGAAAGGACGCAACAACTAACCGTTGGGTGTGGATGGACTTCAAGGTTTACGTATTGAAGTTTGAGTATCTTTCTACTGACTATAAGCAGTATGTAGAAAGAACAAACAAGCAGGGTTACACTAGCTATCTACGAAACAATAAGCCCGTAGAGGACAAGAAAAAGAATCCAAATGACACTTATGAAGAGGTGTCTTGTAACTACTGGTACGAGGGTTCTTATATTATTTCAGGTACGGGTCAAGACCGCATTTATGGATGGAAAAAGAAACCTAACCAGATGCAGAAGGGTCTTTCTCCAATGAGTTCTTACGTTGTTCACAGAATCAATGGGCAGTCCCCCACACGTAGCGTGAAAGGATTGCTTGATGATTTGATGTTTGCTGTACTAAAATTACGAGCAGCTGTATGGGCTGCTGCTCCAAAGGGATATAGAATTGATGTCGGTGAGGCCGCTAACATCAAGATTGGGGGTGTAGAGTACGATCTATTCGATCTCATGCACGTCCACCGTCAGAACGGTATTCAGATTGTCGCAACTAAGTTTAATGCGGCTACCGGTAAGTACGTTTCTCAACCACTTACCGAAATGGACAATGGTCTTGGCCCTCAGGGTCAGGAGTGGCTTTCTCAGATTGCCAACATCCAGATGATGATTAAGGATTTGATGGGTATTCCTGATGCAATGGCCGCAAGTCCCGATCAGTCAGCAGAGCGATTGGTTGGGGTAATGGAAGCTGATTACGTTGCCGGAAATCACGCCAACTGGCCTCTTCGAGAGTCAGAGCGTCAATTTAAACAGAAACTTGGTGAAAGAATTATACACCAGGCGCGTATAGATATTGAATTTGACCCAAAGGTAAGAGAGTTCTACGAAAGTATTATTGGAGAGACCATGGTAAACGCCCTTGACGATATTGAGGGTCTGTCATTGGATCAGCTCGCTATATCATGCAAGGTTCTTCCAAATGAGAAAGAAAAGAGCGCCATCCTCCAACGCGCCATGCAGATGTCTCAGATGCCAACCAAAGACGGCGCTGTACTTCTTAGCCCTTCAAGCGTAGAGCGTGTGGCTCAAATGCTGAAGAACGGCGATGTAGATGAGGCGCTATGGTTTATGGCAGCTGAAGAGACAGAAGCTCGCCAGCGTGAGGAACAACACGCTCAGATGATGCTCCAACAGACAATACAAGGTCAGCAGCAGTCAGCCATGATGACCGAGCAAGCCAAGCGTGAAACCGCGATGCAGCTTGCTCAGATTGAAATCATGAAGCAGCGCGAGATGGCTAACATGGAACTTATGAAGGAACAGCAGCTTGCTAAGATTAAGGCTGACTCAAACTATCAAGTTCAACTTCTCAAGGGTCAGCAAGCGCTACAAGAGATACAACTCGAAGCACAACTAGAGTCAGAATTAGGAAACGAAATCACAGGTAGAGTATAAAACATATGGAAACGAACGAATTAGAAAATCAAAACGAACAAGTGAACGATCAAGTAAACGATCAAGTAGCAGAACAAGTAAACGAACAAGTTAACGAAGAGGTTAACCCGGTAGATTCGCCGTGGTTTTCCGCTTACGGGTACGACAGCGAAGACTCATTTAAGACCGAGTTCGAACAACTCCGTTCTTATAAAGGTTTAGCACAGGAGTTGGCTGAAAAGCAGAAAGATATTGAAGAGGGAATTGCTTTGCTCCAAGAAGCGGACGATCCGTTTGGTGGTATTGAGGAGGCTAAGACAATGGTAGCTTTTGGCAAGAAGGGAATTAATTCCACAATTGCCAATCAAATTGTATCTTCTACAGCGGACAGTTTGATGGAAGATCCTCTCAAGGCCTTGGTGCTTGCTGAGGCTGTAAAGAACCCAGATAAATTCAAGCGTCTTGGCCAATCGACTATCGAGGAAGCCATTCGTGAAAAATATAACTTAGGTGAAGGTGAGTATTACGCTACAGCCCTTTTAAAGTCTGATGCAATCGACGCGATCGAAATGCTTGAAAAGACTAAAAAAGATGTTGAAACTGTTAAAAATCCCTTTACCTTTGCAAAAGAGCTAAAGAGCCAAAATCAAAAACAGATTGCGGAAAGACAGACATTAGCATTTAGCGAGGCAGAGTCCTATGCTAAACAGCTAAAGGAGGTCCCCTACAAATTCGGCGATACGGAAGTTTCGTTAAAAGTTTCAAACGAAGAGGTCGAATCGATTTTGAAGTCGCAGTATGCAGGTTATTTAGGTCAAGCCTTTGATACTACCACAAAGGAAGGTAAACAAGCGGTACGTGACTGGTTAGCGAACCAGGTCCTCATTCATAAGGTTCAGTCTGGGGATCTAGGAGTTCAAATAGCCAAATCACTGACGGCTCAAACCGAAAAAAAGGTGGTACGCGATGTCTACAACGGTCAACCTAAAACGGTTAACCGAGCAGGCAAAAATTCTGTTGATAGCAGGGATTTAACTCCAGCGCAAAAAGATCTAATCGCTAGAGGACTTCCATTGCCATCACAGACAATAAAATCATAATAACTATTAAAAAAGCTAAATAAAATGGCATTTGTACAGAGTCCCCCTATCCAACCGTTGTCAACGGGTGCGATGACTTTTGGTGGTATCCAAAACAACTGGGACGCAATTAAAGAAGACTTTGACGCAGTAGCGTATCTCCCATTCGGTGACGAATATTGGAGCGCTATGAACCAAATCATGAACGGTATTGGTAACCGCGAAATCGCTACCAACCCACGTGTTCGTTGGTTTGAATTGACTCGTATGGAAGTTCCTATGACAGTAGACACTGGAGCAACATTTACTGCTGGTGCATCTAATGACATTGTTCTTGTAACTACTGACGCTCAGGAATTGCCAGCTGGTTCTGGTAACTTCTACTCTTGGTGCGCGGTTCACGAGATTTGGCGTGATGCAGCAACTGGTATCCTTTATCAAATTATTGCTAAAGATCCAGATGCTGTTACTATCACCCTTCAGCCTGTGAATCCTCCTGTAACTGGTGGAGTTGTAGGTAACGTGATAATTGCTAATGACGCAACTTTGTTCTACGTTGGTGTATCAGTTCCTGAAAACTCTACAGCACAAGCTGGTAAGTTCATGTTCGATGATGTTTACACATCATACTTGCAAACAATGCGTCACGACATCGTGACTAGCTCTGAGTCATTGTATAACGAATTGTGGTACTCTCAACTTGAGAATGGTACTGCAACTCCATACTCTAACTCACGCGACATCATTTACTTGCAGCGTGAACACCAAGTGGCTATCGTTAACAGCTTCATGGCTGGTAGCCAGACTACTAACACCGCTTTGGTAACAAACGGTCCTACTGCTACTTCATTCCAAACTACTCCAGGTTTGATTCCATCAATCTTTGAGCGTGGTCAAACATTTGACTACGCTGGTACTTTGGATGAAGCTGCTATCTATGCACTGGAAGCCCTTTTGACTACCCAGGATGGTTCTGTAAAGAACTACATGGTTTGGACAACTGGTGTTACTTCAGCTGCCCTTGAGCAAGCATTGTTGGTTCACAACCAGAACGCTAACATCAGCATCAACAAAGTTGCTATGGAGAAGACTTTCTGGGGTGAAGGCTCATATGCTGACTTGATGTCTTCAACATACTCATTCAACACTGTTGTGTTCAATAACAAGAACTTCAACCTCGTTCGTATGGGTATCTTTGATAACCCACAAACTTTCGCTACCCCAGGTTCAACATGGAGCAACTACGCTGTGTTCTTGCCAATGGCTCCTGGTAACGTAGACGACGGTATGGGTAATCTTGGTAAGTATATCCGTATGGCTCACAAGCCTGGTGCTTTCATGAATATGTGGCAAACAGGTGGTCGTGCGGCAGCTAACAAGACTGATGCATGGCAGTTGGGAGTTCACATCGTATCTGAAGTTGCGTTCAAGTTCATTAACGCAAACAAATACGGTCTGCTCTACTCTTAATCTAATCAATAATAAAAAGGGAGGGGTGAAAGCCCCTCTCTTTTAAAAAAAAAACAAACCGATATGATTTTTGAATTAAACACAAACCAACCAATGTCTGTCCCAGATTGGGCAGAAAAAGAACTAAGAGAAACATTTCCTTCTTTTTTTAAGGGTTCACCAATAAAAATAAAGGCCGTTCCAGGTGCAATGAGACAAATTCACAAAGTGGCTTCTTCAGATAGAGATGCTGGTTCGAGAATGTTAGTCACAGCCCCAAATCCACGACCTATGAAGGCTTCTGGGTATTATTATGATCCAGAGTACGGGGATCAAGTTTTTGTTCAGTATTCTGAAGTTGCTCCAAAAATGACTCGTGAAGGAGTGAAGTTTACATATCCATCAGGGATTATTACAATGAAAAGTGGAATGGTGATAAATCCAAATCAAAAGGATTTGTTGTTTTATTTCCACTACTTGTGTCCAATTATTAAGGACAACAAATGCTCATACGCAAAAGAGTCAATTTTTGAATACGACAAGCCACAAGAGGCTGCTCAAAACAAAATTAACACGGCCCGCGAAACACGTGAGTTTGAAAACCTTATCTATTTCGACACGGCTTACGATGTCGTTTTGAAGGCGATAGATGGTCTTGGGATGAAGCGCATGAAGACAGAAGAGGAAAACCGAGTTGCTCTTCACGATTCAATTAAGCGTGGTAACGAGACATTCAAGAAAAACGCTTACGAAATCCTCAACTCAGCAAAGCCGGTACAAACTAAATCAGCAGAGGGTGAAACTATCCACGAGTTGGTAAACCGACTTTTAAGTGAGAATTTTATCAAAAATGAAGACGGAATGTGGTATATTCGCGACCGTAGAGGCGATGGAACAAAGTGGTTGAAATCACCATTTTTTGAGTCAGCGCAAACAGGTAGCGAGGCTGCATTTGCATTGATTGACCATCTCAAGGTAAATGAAGAATTATTAGGTAAATTAAGAAAACTATAAAAAGATGATTAGCACCGTAACCCTTTCGTTTGACTTAACGTACACCAACCCAGTCACGGGTGCGTTACAGCCGCGAGGTATTGTTATAGATTCAACTGATTATACTAGTTTAGGAATCGATGTTCTTATTGCGGAGGCAAAGGGGTTGGGCATTATCACCTTTAATGGTGATATTATTGTCGATTTGAATACTGTTGGAACTCCCATGATTGACTTGCAAAACTGGGATTTTGTCAATGATGGGGTTCCTACTTACACTTTTGATTTACCACTTGATCTTAATGGTAACGTGGCTAATGGTGTTTATTCAATTCAATATTCATTAAGGCTTACGGGAACCAATTATCAATTATTTTCTATAACTCTTCCTAATACAATAGTTACCGATGGTAATTTTTGGTTGGCTAATTTCCTTGAGGCAGGAGATACACTTATTTTAGAAGGTCCTGTTGATCAGCCTGTTGTCATTGCTTCTATTACCCCTGTTGATCCAATTGTAGATCCGGGTGTCGAAATAATAACATCGACTGTTATTAACCCTCCATTCGATTCTTTCGGTTTTGATATAACAAACATTCAACTTAATGGCGTATATCCATATACTGGATGTACACAGGTCAACGCGGATGTTAGCTTTATTTATGATTGCGAAGTAGGAGACAGTGGGACATGGTCTGTTGCAAATACAACTCCTCTTGCTGCTAATGAAGTAGTGGCGAGTTTGAACTGTACGATTAACTACCCATCATGGGCTACTCTTAGCCCAACGTTCCCAGGCAATGTGGTAGTTACATCGCTTCCGTATCCTAGCGCTCCAGGCGTGGAAACACCGCTTGCAACAGGTACGTATACGGTTTCATTGACACAACAAATCCAACAGACTCAAACGAGTGGTCTTATTGTTCTTTACTCAAGATCAGTCATTAAAGAGTTTCAAGTAAGTTGTGCGGGAACCCTTTGTGGACTTGTTCCTTGTATTGAGAACCTTCGAGCTGCTCATCAAGCGGAACTTGTTCGTAACAGAATCTCTAAGTACCAAGTATTTGTAGACAATGTTTTGATGTATTACATCGAGGCAATGAACTATAGGTCTTGTGGGGAGCTTGATAAGTACAGGGCTGCAATTGCTTGTCTTCAGGCTCAACTTGACGCTTCTGGATGCGATTGCGCTTGTTGTGATGATGAGACTTACTATTGGGTTTCAAATAACTCTGGGGTTTCAGTAATCGAAAGTTTGATTGCTTCGTTTCAGTTTCGACTCTTTAATGGCATTCCAGGAATCACTGAAGATGTTACTCAAGGTGTTCAAATTGGCGCACTATGGCAAGATTTTAATACGGGTATTATTTATCGTTGTACGAGTAATACGGAAGGTGCAGCTGTATGGGAAGAATATTATGCGCCAGGCGTAGCACCTAATGCAATAGATGTACCGGCTGTTCCGAGTCCTAACTTCCTTACAGCCAATAATGTTCAACTTCAATTAAATCAGGTTGATGCCCTTGCGGTGTTTGGTGGTACAAATGGTTTGAATAAGGTTGGAAATGATGTCCTTCTCGGTGGAGCTCTTGATATATCTACTACAATAAATGTAAACGGAAACGACTTTATATTTACGAGTGATGACTCTACATTAGAGGTAATAGCTACAGGTGGTGTTCCTCTTTTGTTAAATGTAAACCAACCATTTTCTGGCGTAGGCATAAATGCTATTTTGACTACAACAAACACCGCTGGAGTTGGAGCGAATGGCATTGGAAGTTCTATTCAATTTGTCGCCGAAAACGCAGCAGGAAGTACATCTTTAACCTCCACGGTAAGAAGTACATGGGTGAATGCTGCGGCAAGTAATTCAAACTTCCAAATAACCACTAAAAACGCCAACGTAGAAAGCCCCGCATTGACATTGAACTTTAATGGTTCAGCAACTTTAAATGAGTATGGTCAAGGCAACTTTATTGAAGCTAACCCCACGTACTTCTTGTCGTTAAATTCTAGTGGTTCGGGCCAGGTTACTGAAACGGCCTTAGTTGTTCCAAAAATTTATACCGCAATATTAACCCAATCTGGATCAGCCGACCCTACAGCCACAGTTGTATTAAATACAACGGGGGAAACAATTTTGTGGAGAAGAGTTGCTGCTGGTTTATATCGATGTGAAGCTACTGGAAGTCCATTCAAGATAAATAAAACGACTGTATTTGTAAATTACGGAGGGGGAGGCTCCACTAGTTATATCGGCTCGATACAGGGCGTGAGAACTGCCGATAATTATGTTATAGTCGGAACATTAGGGGCTGGTGCAACTGGAGCTGGGCCACTAAATTATGAAGACGGCTTATTAGTATTGGCGTCAATAAAAATTGAAGTTTACCCATAATGACTACTAACCTCGGTGAAATATACGATGAGCTTCTCTTCAGAGCCGGAAAGGATCTGAGGGGCGGCTACATCACGCCCGATGACTTTAATCGGGCTATCAAGATTGTTAATCAGCGTTATCTCAATACGCTCGTAGACAACTTTGAGGAAAACCGAGAGATTACTAGTGATCTTCAGACATTTATCAAGACATTGGGTTCTCCGCAATATCCAGCACTGTCTTTTACCGCTGTATTGCCAGGGCGACCTGAGCGCGGTGGATATGCGAACATTCCTGCTGATATTTGGTATCAAGCAACTGCGAGTTTCCTTGAGATACTCAACGAGAACTGCTCTTATGACACAAACTATCGAAGCATTGAGTTTGTGAGCCAACATGAGTTCGACGCCAAGATGCGTAACTCAATCATAAGCCCAGTAGAAAACCCGCAGGAGAACGACCCGATTTTAGTCACACGAAACAATCAGTATTTTATTTATCCGTATATGCCACGGATAACCTTTACTTACATACGAGAACCGATTCAACCTGTATTTGACTACGACATTATTAACGGAATTCCCGTATATTTACCTCCGGGTTCTGTTCACGTCAACAATACTGTAGCAGCTCCAGGTGATCCAAGTTTGAGTGTTGAATTTGAGTATCCAGAAAGCTGTGTAGACCACTTGACAGATTTGATCAAGACCTACGTTGGAATTGGTAATGAAAACCAATGGAATATTCAGACTCAAATGCCAAGTAAAGTATGATAACCAAGCGCCAAGCCATAGAATTAATACAGCACAGGTTGACTGGCGGGGACACCCCGGAAGACTTGCGCCGCTTGTACCCACGTTCAATCATTTCAAGGGTATTGAACATGGCACTTGCCGACATCGTTTCACGCGATCCTTACGAGGCAAGCGACATGGCGGTTCCGTATACATTTACTCCTGCTACTGACGCCAATGGTTACTACGTAACCTTGAGTCCACAACCCATCGCGGGGACTATGGCTATCTTTAGTGTAGAGGACCAAACCACAGGGGACAACGGTTATATCGTTCAAACGAAGGCTGAAGCCACGGCAATTAACATCTTGCGTGGAGGAAACAATTCGGGAGCAATCCTTTTCAAGGATAAGTTACGTTTTAACAAAAAGCCTACGGGAGATGTGACTGTTACAATGGTTCCCAACGTCTACCAAATGGAGGATGATGATGTTTTGATCGTCCCAAGCGATGAGACAGGCAAGGGGGAAACCATGCTATTCCAAATGTGTTTGCAGATCCTGTCAACACAAGGATATCAAGATGACTTAAACAATGACTCTATCGACGCCCAGAAACTGGCGAGAGATACGTCAAGAATGTATACTAATCAATGACGATTAAGAACATAAAATATATTGCTACCTCAGCCCTATACCGTTTGGGCAAGAATCCTGTTGGCCGAGAGTTGACATGGATGACTCAGGTGGCTATTGATTATTTGAGTGAAAAGTCTCCCCTTGATGGCAACGTATCGCTCAGAACTATTTACGGTAAGATTGACACTGGGGCGCGGGTGTTTACCATGCCCGGAGATTGCATGAGAATTTCCAAGGTGGGGTTGAAGTCAGGTCGTCGTATTTGGACGTTGACACCAGATACTTCATTGACCTATCCTGAGGAGTTCTTCCAGTGCGAAAGTGACAAGAACGATGACGTTGTTTTAGATGGCTTCTTTCCAACTGGTTACTTTGGCTATTTTAACAACTTCCCAAGCTACACTGTGGGCGGGGGTCGAAACGAGAACTACTATCGTATAGATGGTAACAATATTATTTTCAGTCACAATATACCCGACGGTCAATTGGTAATAGAATACTTCTCCAATGGGCCTGAGGTAAATGAAAATACACTGATTGACACAGCCTATGCCGAGCCTTTCCGTTTGTACTTGATGAGTGAATACTGCTTTCACAAAGGAGGTAGCGAGGATAAGGCTAAGTACAAAGAATTACAGATTCAATACGAGGCAGCTCAGTGGAGCGCAAACTTGCTTGTCAAGGCTCCACGACTCAGTGAAATGATTGATGCTCTTGCTCAAAGCTCTGAATTTAACTTAGGATAATGCAGTTCAACGAGATCATAACCTTTGAAGGTGGAATAAACACCGACGACACCCCGCAGGGAATGCCCAAGGGTGACTACCGTGACTTTTCGTATTGCCGACTTGGATACAATTCTGGTAATGCTTACGCGGTAGAAACTTCTGATGGCACTCTTGTAATCCCGAATCCTCCGGCGACGATAGAGATTCAGGATCAAATTATAGGGGCTACTCAGTGGCAAAAAGAAAATTCCATTGTATACTTCGTTTTCAAAGCTGATCTCATTCACGAGATATGGGTTTACGACATTACTAATCAGACTCACACTCGTGTTATACAGAGTACCGAACTTAATTTCAGTCGCGATTGGCCAGTTTTTCACGCTAATGTCATAGATGATATTTTAAAGTGGACGGACGGTCGATGGGATCCATTGATGTATGATTCTGATGGAAATCGATTATTCAATCCTCCTTATCAAATCAATCTACGCAAGGCTCTTGATGGTTACTATCCTATATTTAATTTACGAACCATTGACGCCGTTAAATGGCCGATGGAGCCGCCAGTAGTAACTTATTTTACTGATCCAACAAGGAATGATAACAAGTTAAGAAACAAACTCTTTAAGTTCATCATTCAGCCAATATACGAAAACGGGGAGGTAGGTGTTTGGTCAATGTATTCAAATCTTGATTTGCCTAATCAATCGGAACTCGTTTCTGGAACAAACTGGGTTTTTTTAAATAACGACAATGGTATTAGCATTCAGTTTAATACAGGTCCTTCCATAATCAGAAAATTCAATCTTGCCGTACAGCAATACGATAGGGAGTCTGAAGGTGCTGAGGTTCCTTTCGGGGTTTTCTTGCAGCTTGACAAAGATTTAGATAGTCTGGCTGACAATGATATTTATTTCGTAGATTTTTACGGAGACGCGGCAACTGGTCCAGCAATGGATTTTTCAAAAAATTACGACAGGCTTCCAATAGTGGCTGATTGTCAAGAATATCTTCCAACTAATCAGTTGGCGTATATTAATTTTAGAGAGGGGTATGATAAGCCTACTGAGGAGCCTTTTATTGTTGATGCGTCAATGAGCTATGACGTAACTGAATTGGTGTGGAGGCCTAGGGCTTTAGAACCCGTTTGGCAAGTTCTCGTTAACACAGTGACAGCTGATTTCGTTATGAGGTTTAACGCCTCTGCCGTACCTTCTCTAGATGTAAATAACTTTTTTGTTTTTGAGCCTGGAATGGTTATTTCAATTGCAACTCCAAACAACATATTTCCAGCCGAATATAGAAATGTATTTTTATATTTTTATGTGACACAAGGTCTTATAAACGAAGCCCTTACTCAACCAACTATTTTTGATCAAAACGCTTTCGTATTTGAAGCAGTGGGAAATTCTTTTGTAACTCAATGGGATCCCACCTTATTTATTGTCCCAGGGTCGATTACATCGCTCGGAGCGCTCGGTATGGAATACCAAGCCGCTAATAATCCGGGGTCTTCAGTTATAACCAACTGGATTCCTGCAACAGCCATTTTAGAAAACAGGACAACTGACGCGCTACCTAGTTTGAAGGTGGGTGCAACGCATGAATTCGGTATAGTTTATGGCGATCGAGCGTATAGAGATAGCACGGTCTACACTTTAGATTCATTAAAACTTTTTGTTCCGTGGTTCGCAGATGAGCCAGCTAGGTCTACTTTTGTAGATGGCCGCAGTCCGTACACAGTAACCCCTAGAATGAGGATTGACCACATCCCTCCAGTTTGGGCTACTAAATACTGGGTTGTTGCCAAGCCAGCCACGGAGATATTGAGCTTTGGCCAGTATATCTCGAACAATAACCAGGACGGAGCGGCAGCCGGATCGGGGTACGTTCAGTCTATTAAACTCGACGCAGTAACAAATAATAGATACATAATCTATATTGATAATTATTACGAAAATCAAAACCTAGGAGCCACCATAAAGCACGAGATTAAGATTGGCGATAAGTTAAGATTTGTAAGACAAAGCCTCTTTGGTACAGGGGCCGTGTACTTAGATTACTTAGAGTTAGATATCATAGATATTGACACGACCATCGGAACAGACGGCAGGATAGCAGTATACACAAATTTGTTTGATCTTGCCTTAGTAGAACCAGAGCCACCGGAAACGTCTGGTTTTGTGTTTGGTCAAATGATTGAGATATATACACCTAGGCCATCAACTGATAGCACAGGAAATATTTTCATATCTACATGGGAAGATGTAACTGAAGCTATACCAATCAGAAATCCTCATACCGAAGATAGATCTCATAATGTTCCTCCATTGCATTATCTATATGTAACAGAAGTATTTGCGCCCGGAAATTATAGGTTTAGCATGAATGGAGACCAAACTTCGTTGATTGGAGAAACATTTAATTACACCATTTACAATGATGACGGCACTACAATTACTGGATTAACAGATGTTGTAAATGCTCTTTACATTTCATCTTCTAACATTACAGCGTTCCTTAGCTTGGTTGGTATAACCGCTGTTCCAAGTATGTCTTATATGACATTTGATGGAAGCGCTGTATTTGGTTATCAAAGACAAGTTGTAAGTAATTTGACGTCATTTACACCGGCGGTTTTCACTATTGATTACGGAGATGTTTATGTGAGAAAAAGAAACTGGAATACTGGTCTTGGTGGACTTGAGGAAGAGGCTTATTATTTCATGGAGGACCCTCATTATTCTGATTACTGGAACAGTGATATTCATAACACGGGAAGAACAAGAATAGAGGATGTTAATGCTAGAATGACTCACCGTCAATCTACTGCAATACACTCAGACTCGTTTATCGTAGGCACTCAAATCAATGGTCTTTCTTCATTTGCTTTAGATAATCAGAACATAGAGGACATGAACCCGATCTTTGGTCCTGTTACCAGGGCTTATATGTCGGGTAGAGAGGGTAAGACGCTTAAATGCTTACAGCCTAAAAAAGAAAACTCTATTTACATTCAGTATTATCCAAATGAAGTTGGCTCTGACTCAACAGTGCGCGTATCGAATAAAACATTCGCTTCGTGGTTTGACTACAAGAGTTTGCTAGGATGTTCTAATGCCGGAGCTACCGCAATCCTACCAAATGGATCGACAATGTATTTTGATAATAATGCAGGGGTGTTTGTTTACTCAGGCGGAAACGGTCAAATACAAGTAAGTGAAATTGATCCCGATACAAAGACTGACTACAAGTTCAGAACAAAGACTAAGGCTTTGGCAGCGGCATACAACGCTAGTTCAGCTCCAATGGTCCGTACTTACGTCAATGAGTCTGTGGGCGAGGTTGGGTTTGCGTTTCGTTTTGATTCCCCATATTCAGGGGAAGCATTGGGTGGATTTAACCCTGCGGTTGGTCAGGTATTGGAGGTATTCATTTTGCAAGGAGGTAATTTTGAATATCTATATGGGTATGATATGTTCTTTTATTTTAATGGAACTGGAAACGTATACCAGGGTACAGTTAATTTAGTAGACTATGTACCAATTTTCAATTACACACGCATAGGTCTTGAGGGTGTTACTCCAGATATAGCCGATTTTGATGAACCTGGTTATTACTACACGACAAGTGGTTTGTCATACGACCATGTTGTATTCGATTATGTAAACATGAGATGGAGGTCCACTTATGACTACAATTTCCAACAGTATTGCAATCTAGGTCAAACTTTAGTAGGATGGGGCGCAGATAATCAATTATATCTACATAACCAACCTAATCAATGGAACTTCCACGGAGACCCATTTGTTCAGCAAGTTTCTTTCGTTTCAAATGAAAGCCCGTTAGCTCTGAAGCGATATCAGGACATTGGTTTAGTTTCAGATGATTTGTTTTCTATAACAGCTGAGTCAGAACCTAACAGGAGCTACCCACGCGGAATGAAAACAACTATGCCCACCAACTTAATCAGCACCTACGAGGGGTATGGTAAGGTCAATTACAGAAAGAATCTGTATGACCCCAAGTTTTTCATCGATTCAAATACCTCTGCTACTTCTTACGCGCCTCCTTTGTTTCCTACAAATGGATGGACTTTGGCTGGAGATCAGACCGGTTTATTGAATGACCCTTTGGCTGTACCACCAATACCCGCAGATACGATTACCATAATTCAACTTGATGGCAACATTTACACCGGACAAGTTGATACCGCCGTATACGACGCTATTTTAGACGTTACAACAATCACTCTAGTAGGCTCAGAACCAAGCACATTTGGAGTAAATGGAAGTTGGTACTTTACTGAACGAGCGCTTTGTAATGGAGAGGATATTAGGGCTAATGCTTTGACTCATACCTTAGAGTATGACCCAGCAATTAACAACACTCCTTCTATTCTTTTCTCAGTTGGAATTAGGGGTGTTTTGTCATAAATTTGCAGCTAATGGATACCAAAATATCCTATAGCGCTATTTGTGCGGCTTTTGAAGGGGATGAGGATATAGTTAGTTATTGCGACCCAAGCAATGTCAATCCAACACCAAAGGGTGTGATTGAAGATGTTTTTGAAAAATTAGTTCAATACGAAACTTTGGTTGATGGGGTATTCAGAACCATTCTGTTTGACGACAAAGAGATTGGTTTTATTTACTACTTTGATGATGTTCTTGTTAGCTTTGGTATAAACAAAGGGTACAGAACTAAAGAGTTTTTGACTGGGTTTTTTGAAGATGTAAAAAAATGGTTGGGGAATGATTTTGTAACCTATATGTGGGAAAGAAACGAAAGAGCCGTAAGATGGTTTGAAAAGTGCGGTATGGAAAGAGAAGATGTGGATTTAGATAAAATTGTTAAGTTAAGATATAAGTCATGCCAATAACAGCAGCAGTAATAGCCACCGCAGCCATAGCCGCCGGAAAAGGTGTACAAAGCGGTGTACGCGCTCGTCGGGCTAAAAAGGAGATTGAGTCTCTTCAAAAGGATTTGAAGGAGCCTACTTACGAACTACCCCAGGAGCTTGTTGACGCTTATAACAGACAGCTCGGTCAAAGGACTGATATGCCGGGTAGGGCCTTGGCTCAGTATGGTTTAGATTTGTCTTACAGTAACGCTCTGGGTAATGCTAGTCGTGCCGCAACAAGCTCTCAAGATCTTTTATCAGTAGCTACTGGGCTTGGCGAACAAAAAATGATGGGTGGTTTGCAACTTGCTGAAACAGCCGCTCAATATCAAGGTCAAGCGGAACAGAGAAAAATGCAAGGGATACAACAAGCAGCTGCTCAACTGGCTCCTTATAGAGATACCATGTATGAACAGAATGAATTGAATCCTTTTTTGAGAACGTCAGCAGCGATTTCTGCCCTTCGCGAGAAGAGGTATCAAGAATCTAACAATATGTTTGATGCATTTGGAAATGTTGCTGGAACTTTGATTGGTGGTTTTGGTGGCGGAGGCGGAGGAGGAGGGATGACCGGTGCAATGCCAGGTGTTCAAGCTAATGCCGCTGCAAATGCTATAACAAATGCCACTTCTATGCAGGCAAGTCAGTTCGGTAATTACGGCAATCCAGCCGGCGGTTCTGGAATGGGAGCTAATTGGCAAGGTCAAATAGGGGGATCGTTTGGAGGTGGATACTATGATCCTAATTTACAAACGTGGATTCCAGGATAAAAAATAAATTAAAATGGGAGTACCAAGTGCGGCAATAGTTTATACAGGAGAATCTGGCAATATGCCGGGTTCAGGAAGGGGTGCGGCCTATGCTGAGGATGTAAGCTCTACACTAGAGAATACAAATCAATGGCTAAAGGATATTCGTGAAAACGAAAAACTGAAAAAGAAAGAGGCTCAACAAAAGGCCAACGCATGGAATTCCATGCTTGAGGAAAATCCTGATGTATGGAATATTGACTTTGAGAAGGTTAGAGAAAAAGCCGAGGTTTATAACAATTATGTTATTGGTCTAAAGGAGCAGGGATACGACCCGTACAACCTTCCTCCAAGCGAGATGAAGGAACTCAATAAGCTACAATCAGAACTTGTCCGAGAAACTAACGCAGCTAAGGCCAATAAGGAATGGTGGGACAAGAACACATTCAACATCAATGAAGATGCTGGTAAAACTTGGGATCAGGGCCATGCTACAGAATGGTTTAAGCAATATGCAGATCCTAATTTAAGCCCGGTTGAAAGGGCTAAAATGCGTCAGGAAGGTAATCCATATCTTAAAAATGTAGACCTTGTAGATATCGTTTCTGATCTTACCAATAAAATGGAAGAGCAAAAACTGACTCAGGGTGGGTACGATATAACTCAAAAAACTGAGGAAGACTTTAAGAACCTGGTTTCTATTTATTTTGCCGACCAAGCGGGTATGGATGACTACGAGGCGCTTATGGGAAGTGGTAAATACAAAACCGAAGACGACCTTATTAATGAGGCCGTTTCTATATTTAATAGTCTTTATCAGCCAAGTAAAGTAAAGAGAGGTGGAAGTGGCGGTGGAGGTAGCGGTAGCGGCGGAACCAAAAAAGAACCAGATGTTTTGATTACTGGTCAAAGCAAAGAAACTGATCCAAAATGGGATCAGTCTTATAGCGTTAACAAGATAGCCCTTGGTAAAACAAAGCCTGTTTACGTATACGATGTTAACGGAAATCCTGTAATGAATTTCGTTCCGGCTGACGGTTTTTATCTGAAGCCTGGAGGAGCTGTGGCGGCTGTGGGTTACGGAACTATTGAAGAGGTTCAATTAGATGGAACCAAACTCGCTAAGCAAATTCAAGTAGAAATCGATTACAATAAAAACAAAGGTAACTTTGATGCTCAAGGATATCCCAATATCTTTGACGAGTTTAGAACCAGGACATCAAGTACTAGTTCTGCTACCGGAAAAACATTTACAGGCGTACCACAAGGAGGATTCTAATGGAAATCAACCCTATATACAAATTCATGAAGGACAATGGTCTCACCCAAAAGGATGAGGCCACTTTTGTATCTGAATATTCTAACCCACAAAAGTCAGCTGAACTTCATAAGTTTATGACTGACAATGGTTTAACCACAAAGGGTGCGGATGATTTCTATAGCGAGTATTTCGCTGGTTCAAAAAAAAAAGAACCTACTACAACAGGTTCAGAGCAGCCTGGCAAGCCTTCTGCGCCGAGTTTTGGGCAGAAGCTAACTGAGAAGATAACCAAGTCTGCAATAGAGGTTCCATACAGGGCTGAAGAAAAACCTGTTAAAGAAAAGCAGCAGACTAAACCTCAGTCAAAATACTTTGAGGTTGATGTAGCTGAAAAGGCTGATGCTACCAAGGTTCCTGTAATTGAAAGTCCTGTTGAGATAGCGAAAAAAGAGGCAGCGGCAAAAGGTGTAAAAAGATTAGAAACCAAAGCCGCAGACGATCAGTTTAATCGAAATGTCCTTGAAAAAGAAGTATTTCAAATGCCGACTCGCGGTGAGTCTGAAGAGTACGCCTCTGATATAACTAAGGACTACCTTCAATACGTCAAGTCAGTTGACCCAAACAAGGGTGAGTATTACGAGTCTAAATACAACCAGTTAAAATCAAAAAGCAAGAAAGATAGAATCTCAGAGGATGAAAGTTTTTTGAGACAAATTGAGCTTGAGGCGATAGACAAGGCTTACGATTCTAACTACTCTAGGTTGGATTTGCTTGCTCGCAATATTGATGAACTTGAAAAGATGGCCGTTACTCCATCGGACAAGAGCCGGTTGAATTATATGTACGGTGAGTACGCTGATATCAAAAATAACATAAGGGGTATCGCTGCTACGTATAGTCAAAACGCGCTACAGTACGGCAAAATAGCAGGAGAGGAATCGCAAATTGAAGAAGGCAAGAGGAAAAGGTTTGAGGCGATACAGGCAGGAGACGGTAAGACGGTCGAGTTCTTTAAAAAACTCGGAGACGCTAGTGTAGACCTAGCGTTGAGTCCGTATAAAGTAGCCAAAGTTTTTGGTGATCTTACTGGCGATACAGACTATGATGTTTTTGACAAGATGTACGATAGCGTCATGGGGGCTGAAAGAACCTTAGAGGAAGATTTTGGCGCACCATTACCTGCGGGGAAGAGGATGTCTGACCTACCATTTTCCGCTCGTTTAGCTGTTATTGGTGGTAACGCAATAGGTTCTGCTGGAGTGCTTGCACTTGGAGGAGCTGCTGGTGGAGCGACAAAAATAGGCAGACTTGCATCGCAATTTGGAACAGGATTTTTAACCGCAGAAGGTAACTATTACCAAGAGGCATTAGACGCTGGTATGTCTCCTGAAGACGCGGCTTGGGCTGGAACTTATTTAGCAGCTCAACAGTCGGCATTAGAGTTGATGATTCCTGATTTTAAGTATCTTGAAGCGGGAGCTGCTAGAGCTAGTATTTGGCAAGGCTTCAAGTCTGGAATAGGGAAGGGTTTACCAGCTAAAGAAGCCCTGAAAACATCTGTACAAGGCATATTAAGGGCGGCTCCTGGGTCAATTGGATCATACGGTAAGGTTGGTACAAAAGAAGCGGGAGAAGAAGTTATTAGTCAAAGCGCAGAAGACATTACTAAGGAAGCAATCAACCTAATAGGTGAACGCGAATATTTCAACGATACATTTAATCCGGAGGCTTACACTGACGCCATTCTTGGTGGATTTATAGCTGGTCCTGGTATGTCAGCCGTATTTTCTCGTCCAACTCAAAAGAGTCCAGTTCAGGCGGAGGTCATGCGGGAAATCGTTGAGAGACGTCCTCACGAAAAAATGAAAGGTACTGCTTCTGATAAAATAAACAAAGTAGACCTAAGCAACATAGAAGAGGCTGTTGTGATTTATGAGTCTATGAGTTCTCATAGTGCTTGGAATCAAATGGGACGTGAGGAACAGAACCAAGCTCTTGCCTTGGCCCAACAGATTGAGGTGATGAAGAAGGAGCAGGAGCGTATGAAAGAACTGCGTATTCCTGATGAAAGAAAAGATGCCGAGATTAAGAGACTTGAGGATGAGGTGAACGAGATGTTCTCCATTCAAATGGAGCAGGATAAGCAGAAGGCCAAGGACGCAAAGCTCAAGGCCATCGAAGACGAGTTCAACAAGTCTATGGAGGGTGAAGAGTTCCCGGTGCAAGAGGACGAGCGCGACCAGGAGATCGTAGAACTTCAAAAGCAGCGCGAGGAAAAGGGTGTAAGCGAACTCGATACATTCCTCGGTGACATGAAGCCAATGGTTCCATTCGCGGTGGAAAGAACAGAACAAGGATTGCCTGTGGCTCAGTCTGTAAAGCAGGCTGCGTCAAACTATCTATATAAGAAGTACAAGGAGTTGACCGACATGAAGTCCGATCCAAACCGGATGATGACTCGTCAGCAAATTGCAAGCGTTCAAAAACAATTAGAGCAGGACATTCGTACACTCGAAGGAACTGCCGAAACAAAAACAGAAGCACGTGATCAAGAAAACATCCAAGGGATACCAAGTCAAGTCCGAGAAGGGCAAGAACCTGTCGCAGCCCAACCTGTCGAAGTCCCAAGCGCAGAAGCGGTTGAAACAGGTGGAGTTCTTCAAGCACAAGAAGAAGTAACTCCCGAAGTCACAGCCGAACCAACCGTCAAGCCTAGCCGCCGTGAGCGTCTGGCAAAGATGTTTGAAACATCCGACGGAGAGATTGCCGCTGAGAAGGTGGCTAGTTTCCTTGGAGAGGCAAACATCGGAGTTGAGGTTCTCGATCCTAAATCATTTGAAGAAAAGGGTAAGCAACGTAACTTCGAGGGTGGTGCTGACGGTATATTCTTAGTAGATAATAACACTGGTAAGATTTACCTCAACAAGGAGAGAATCAAGGGCGCGGAAGGTAAGACGATCGCATTCCACGAGGGTATCCACCCAGTGGTAAACATCATTCGCAATACCAACCCGAAACTATACAGCGCCATTGTTGATGGTCTGAAAGCAGAGGCTGTTAAGAACGCTGGAGTGGCTGAGGCTGCTGAGGCTGTCGCTTCTTCTGAATACTACCAAGAGCAAGGTCCTTCAGCAATCGAAGACGAAACCGTAGTAGAAACTATGGCTCGTGTAGCTGCCGGGGATATTGACATCGATACATTCGAGCCGAGCTTCCGTGAGAAGTTCATCGAGTTCATGAACAAGCTGGCCAAGATGCTTGGACTGAAGGCTATTGCGGTAAACTCTCCACGAATGGAAGTGAAGCGTTTGGCTGATCAGTTGTCAAAGGCACTGAATGAAGGCGGCAAGCTGAGTGATATTGTTGGGAAGGAGAATGTGGGTAAGTTCCAGGATAAAGTTGGCGCTCAAAAAAGAGCAGTTAGCATCGCTAAAGGCAAGGAAAGCCTTGTTAAGTATGGACTGAAAAAAGGTGTCAATACCACTAGAAAGATTGGAGAGGCCCTTGAGAAAAGATCAAGAGAGTTGTATGGGATTATATCCAGAGAGGACAGATCTGAAAAGGCTTTAAAGGCGATATCATCTTTCATGGCTGATGAGGTTAGATTTTTTGTGGAAGAGTTTGGTGAAAACAGCGGTAAGGGTTGGTATGGTGAAAAGTTCCAAAAAGGACTTGATGCGATGGCTGCGGTTTTCCCAGAAATGAAAGATGATCAAAATGCAAGAGATCTCTTTACGATGTTGGTTGCTATAACTTCAGATGGAACTGAGGTTATGCAAAACTTCCAGCAAGCTAGTTTGGCGTACAAGAATTACAAGGAAACAGGCAAGATGCCTACAGCAGCAAAGGCTCAACGTGCGGAATCTTACCTAGTTAACTTTAACAACATCCAGACACTGCTTGATAAATACAATGGCGATATTCAAGCTATTAAAAAAGAATTGTTGACCATAGGGTCGATATCTGAATTAAATCAACAAAGAAAAGCCCAGGGTCTTGAGAAACTTGACACGAAGTGGCCAGCTTCTTTCAAGGTTCCTTTGGCAGCTTCTATTTTTGGCCCTAAACTCGGGATGTTCTACGCCAACCTAAGCGGCATGGAACAGTATCCAACCCTTGACAGATGGTGGTCTCGAACATTCAATAGATATCGAGGCACTCTTATTCCTCAAATAACCAGAGGTTACAACAAAAAAGGAGAAGCGTTAGGTATAGATAGATATCGCGAAATTGCTGGATTAAAAGATGCTTCAGAAGAAGAGGTGTTAGCCAGGATCGTTCAAGATCACGATACTTATGAAGATAAGGGATACAAGAAAGGTACTCCAGCTGAAAAGGCAGCTAATACTCTTTACAAGAAATTATATGTAGAATTGAACGATGCTCCTTTTGGAGCTAAGGATCGTCAATTCATGTATGATGCATTTATTGATACTCAAAAGAAATTAAAGCGATCTGGTATAGATGTCACCATAGCTGATATCCAGGCTATATTGTGGTATTTCGAGAAAAACTTGTATAAAAAACTTGGGGTTACCAAACCAATCCAAGGCATAAGTTATGAAGATGCCGCAAACAAAACATACGAAAAGTGGAAAAACTCAGGCAACTCATTTAATTATACAATCAAAGATTCTGAGCAGGGTGAGACTATAGATGAGGTAGACATAGATGAAGAAACTGTTCCAACAGTTCAGCCATCCAAAGGCATCAAGCGCGGAAACAATCTTGTAAAGGACACCTACTACGAGTCAGGTCTGACAGAGGACAAGAACGATTACATCTTCTTCCACGTATCATCGGCGCCGGAAGCATCGATCAGAAAGGGCATTGACAGCACGAAGTACACATCACTCAGAACCGCAAGGGAAGAGAAGGGGCTTCAGTATGGAGTAGCGTCTTACTACACTCGACCAGAGGATGGCGAGAGAATGGTAGGTGGAGAGAAGTATGCGGTGCGTGTTCCTAAGGCTAAGGTTTATCCGATCGACTCCGATCCACTTGGATATGGCGAGAAGGCGGAGGCTAAAATTCCACAAGGCACTCCATTCCGTGGCGAGGCTGTGAAGCGTGAAATCGCAGACATGGCCAAGAAGAACGGCTATGAGATGATTGTCGGAGAGTGGTCGTACAGCAGAACAGGCAAGCCAGCCGGTGAACTCCCAGAGTTCCGTGCAGACGCCCTCGTGCCGCTCAAGCCAACTAAAGAGAAGCCAGAGTCATTCACATCCAACGCTGAGAAGGGCATGGAGCGTATTCCATTCCCAAGTCAGCAGAGCGAACAGGCCAAGCAGGAGCTTGAGTCTATTGCCTCTGAGGTGCGTGATATTATGTCATCCAAGAAGAAGTTCTCAAGCAAGGAATACCAGCTCGCTGACAGCGTGTACATGAGTGGTCAGGTTACTGAGAATAAGTACGAAGACAACGAGTTCAAGCGCGACATTACTCCTGAGGAGTACGACATGATGACGAAGGTTCTTCCCAAGTCAATGCAGGCAGATGCTGCCCGTGTTCGTGGATTGTTGTTCGGTAAAAAAGGTCAGGCTTCTATTGGCATTCCTCGCGGTGTAAAACAGTTCTCCGATAATGTATCGGGAACCGTTGACCGAATCAAGGCTGCTACAAGCGAGGACGGCGCAACACTTAACCTCGACGGTAGTACATATGAGGACGGAGGTCTTGTGGTTCCTGCTGGTTCAATCAACGTGGCTCAGGATGACGTTAGCGCAGAAGGATTGTTTGAGTTCTTGAAGGATAACGAAGGGAATATTTCCAGCGACATCTTTAAGATCGGACTTTACAAGTTCCCAGACCGTCCGGAGGTGTCATACGACTTGAACATCGTAATCCCAAGGGAGTACCGCGATGTGGCGTTGAAGTTTGGGGAGCTTGCTGGTCAGGAATCGCTTTTCGATCTTGACACGTTTGAGAACATCAAGACTGGCTCGGACGGTAAGAACCCACGCAAATTCACGGCCCAAGAGCTTGCTGAGATTGCTAAGGACTTGTCTGAGGGTAGACTTCCAAAGATTGTTTCCAAACAAGGCCAACCATCAATGGTCAAGCGTAATGCTTTGGATAAAAGAATCGATGAAGCAATTGATCGCAAAAAATACTTTGTAGCTAATGATATGGGTGGTGTAGATGTGTACACGCCAGAAAATTATATCAAAGTACTACAAGAGTTTGTTGATACAGGTGCTATATCTGGAAAGGCTGCGCCATATACACAACTCACCGAACGTCAGTTTCCATTAGAATATATCAATGGGATAAGTCTTTTGAGATTGACGGACAACGATAGAAGTTTTGTTCAGGATGAAATAGACTATGTAAAGAGCAAAATGGCTAAGGGTCAGCCATCAATGGTCAAGCGTACCTCAGCTGAGGTTCAACGCCTGATGGAAGACTCTATGGATTCCGTTGATGAGGCGATTGCTGACGGAGTTGATGCCCAGACTGCTGTAGAGGACAACATAACCAGCCAGGATTGGTATAGCGAGTTGACTCCAAAGCAGAAAGAGCAGTTCGATGAAATCATCAAGGATGAGTTCGGTGTAACGCCAAAGGCTCCGGTGGCAAAACCTACAGGGATCAAGGCTACAATTGCAAACATCATCGACAATTACTACAAAGGAGACAGAGAATCCAAGGCCGCTAATACACAGATTTTGGAGTCTGACCCTAAGTTGAAGTATATTTACAGAAATATTGAAGAGATTAACAAGCAGCTGCAAAACGCAGGTGTGATAACAGATAAAACCGACGGTTGTCCGTAATAAAACATGAAACCTCATAGCTTAGACAAAGGTGTAGTAGACCTATTAGCTCCACGTCATCTTGACGAGATGGACGCATTTTATTTCTATCGTGCTGCCAGCAATTGGTGTCAGGGTGTTGGATACTTCAAGGCTGCGGCCTTCTTTGCTGCCGAGTCTCAGGATGAACTTGAACACGCCGCAAAGATTGAGAAGTACTTGGTAGACTGGAACATCACCGTTCCGCTTCCAACTGTACCCAAGCCACGCATAGAATTCTCAACCCTGCTTGAGGTTCTGGAAGAGGCTTACAAGATCGAGTACGATCTTTATGAGGCTTACGAGGAAACGTCAAAAAAACTTTTCAACATGGATCTTTGCACGTTTGACTTCTTGCAGCAGTTCCGTCTTATTCAGACCAAGTCTGTGGCGGAATACAGCGACAAGCTGAACCTGCTCGAAGATGTAGATGGTAAGGATAAATTCAAGTTGTTACTTCTCGAAGAAAAACTGTTCTAATGGCAGCACCCTGTAAGGTAACCATAAAAACATCCCCAAATGCAGCTCCCAAGGAAATGTCCTTCGAGGACTATATGGAGATGCTCTATAATGGAGGTCTGGAGAAATTCATCGCCGACGGAACTATAAATACAAATGCCTTGAAGGGTGAAAGTCCAGTAGAGGCAGCGAGGCCTAAACCGGGTCCTACTAAAAAACGTGGATTCGTTAAGTCTGTAGAAGAAAACGAAGATATCCCGGATAATGTAAAGGCTGCTTTCTCTGAGGATAGAGTTAACTATGAGGTTCTTCCTAATGATTTATCAGTATCTGCTGCTAACGGAATTATAGATTCAGTTGGTATAGATGAGGCAGAGAAGATTGCCCTTACAGGAAGTAAAAATATGCCTACGGCATTTAGAATTACCCTTGCTCAAGTCCTGATCAAGCGATTCTCGGCTAATGGAGAGACCCAACGTGCGGTTGAGTTGGTTGAGAGCATTGCTGAATTGGCCACCGACTTTGGTCAAGCTATTCAAGCATTGTCGTTGTTTGCTCGTTTAACCCCAGAAGGGGCGGTGCTTGCGGTTACTCGTCAGATCAAAAAGTCTCGCGAGAAGACTCTCAAGAAATATGCGTCTGATACCAAGGCTCTCAAGAATGAACTTAACTCAATAAACAAGAAGGCCGCAGGCGATGTGGCTAAAATTGTAGAGAAAGAGGTAGAGAAGACAACAGCCACTGTTCGTACTGTTAAACGCCCTGCGGCATATGGAGCTAAGAATAAACTCGTAACCAAGGAGCGATACGAGAAGGCAAAGCAAGCGCTGAAGGGCAAAATGTTTAGTGCCGTGGCTCCTCCGCCCGAACTGGTTGAGGTGGCGATGTTCCACATTGAGGCGGGGGCTAGAAACTTTGCTGACTTTGCCAAGCGAATGGCTGAGGATTTTGGTGACAAAGTATCTGACTACTTGCAATCAAGTTATGATGCTGCCACCGATCGCCTGAACGCTGAGGCTGCACAGAAAGAGATTGACAAGAACGTGAAGAAGTTTGGAACTATGATGTCCCAGCAACTTCCAAAGCAAGTCGATAGGAGGTCTAAGTTAGAAAAGCTGCAAGAAATGGCAGACGCTATTGATGCGGCTACTGGCAACGATGCATTCAACCAAATCCTCAATGATTACAAGGCGATCCTAGCGCAAGAGCAGCTTGACCGAGACGCTGTAAAAGCCCAGAAGAAACTTGACAAGCTCGTGGCTTACATGGCTACCGAGGCCGGAGTCAAGAAGGGGTTGAAGGAAATGAACGTGAAGATTAGTGACTTGATTAAAAAGCACTACTCCGAGGTTGAAGCTACCAAGCAAGATTTGGTAGATAAGTTTGTCAACGAGGCTGGTTTGACTGGGGCTGAAGCAGATGTTCTTGCTGACAAAGTGCAGACAGAGTTTGAAAAGATTGTAAAGGAAAGGAAGGAAAGTGCTATAAAGAGATATATGCCACGCAAGGGCGAGCCTTCTAAGAAGAAAGAAGCCTTTGAGAAGTTGGTTGAAGCATCTAACCTTGGCGCGGTAACCGAGGCTATGGTTAATGATGCGCTTGCTGAGTCATTGGGCATTGAAGGATTGTCCGCTGAAGACGCCAAGAACATACAAGACCTGGCCAACAAGGTGCAGGAAGCCGAGACAGAGCGTGAAGAGTTGAGGGCTGTTCAGGATTTATTGACCTATCAGGAGAACATGAAGGGCTTCTCATGGTTTGATGCAACTCAGGCTGTGTGGATGGCAAGCATCCTCTCTGGTTGGAAAACACAAACGATCAACGCGATCGCCAACTTGTACAATACAGGAGCGCTATTTATAACTGCTTCTGCTCAGAAAAACACAAGCCGCAGAATGCTTGCAAAAGGTTTGGCTGTTGGTTGGAAGAGGGGATTCTTCGAAGGATTAGATACACTGAAAACCGGTTACAGTCCTATTCGTGATAAGTCTGAAACACCTACCATTCTTGAAAGAACTAAGTTCAAGGGCGGTAAGTTCAACCCGCTTAACTACGCAAAATACGTTCGTCGTCTAATGACCGCTGTAGACGTTGTGGCTTTTGAAGGTCTGCGTCAAATGCGATCATTCCAGATGGCTTACAAGAAGGCAGCTGCCGAGAATGAAGGAATGTCTCGTAAAGAACTGCGTGACAAGACTCTTGAGATATTGAATCGTAATGACGAGAGAAAGGACAAAGTAATTAAGCAGGCCGAAAAGGAACGTAAGGAAAGGGAAGCTGAATTAAATCAGCAACTTACCAATGGTGAAATAACCAAAGAGGAGTTTAAAAAGCAGATGGATTTTGCTCGTGTAGATGAGCGGTTCCGAATTCATGAACTTCTTGAAGAGGGTCGTCCAGAAGAAATCATGCAGGAGGCCAAGGATTACGCTGCCAGAGGGACATTCAATTACCAGCCCACGGGATTGCTTGGAATGCTTTCCACTTACATGAACTCTGCTTCCAGAGATTTCCCACCACTTAAATTCGTGATCCCATTTGTTAATGTAATTTCTAACGTGGCCAATGAGACTCTGAATTACACGCCTATTGGTTTTGCAAGGGGCGTTAGGGAGGGTGGAACCATTAGTGGACAGAAACCGCAAAGGGATTGGAACGCCCAGCATAGAACCGAGCTTATGATCAAGGCAACTATGGGTACTGCGTTGATGGCTACGGTTTATTTGTTGACTAAATTGAAGGACGATGATGACGAGCCGATCCTTGAGATCACTACTAATGGTTTCGGTGATTACAAAAAGAACAAAGAGCTTGCGGAAACTGGATGGCAGCAGTATTCATTACGTGTTAAAAACCCTGTAACCGGCGAGTATTCTCCATGGATGTCTTATAAGACAACTCCATTCATGGTTGGGTTCTCATTTATCGGTGCGCTAAATGATGCTGAGAACTATAAAGGTGAGGATATATCTGAAAATGGATATGCTAAGGCTGGTTTTGCTAGTACCGCTCTTATGAGATCATTCCTTGATCAAACATTCTTGTCAAGTGGTGAAGACTTCTTGTCGGCCATGTTTGATGAGAGGGATGAGAACCTAATGGATAATGTTGGTGAGTCACTCAAGAAAACGGCGGGTGCTATTCTTCTTCCAAACTTCTACACTCAGACCGCCCAGAAGATTTCTGAGATTATGGATATCCCGCAGAAAGATATTAAGGATACTTACTTAGGACGAATGCTTCGCGACGTCCCTGTTGCAAGAGACAAGTATAACAACATGATCAATGCCTTGGGTGACGAGGTTACCTATGATACCGATCTCATGTTTAGCACTGAAAAAGGCAAGCCAGAAGATAAACTTTGGAAACTTGTTATCGATAAGAAGCAAACAATTGGGACCCCTACTGCACCAGAAACGTATGTAGACAAAAACAATCAAGAGGTTCAAGTAACTGATGAACAAGCATATAAGTTTGCCAAGATAAGGGGCGGGTACATTAAGAAAGCGCTAGAAGAAAACTACGATGAGTTATCTAAAATGGATAATAAAAAGTTTTCAAAATATCTACAGGCATTAAAAACTGAAGCAACCAATCTTGCTAAGACATCTTTCACTGTAAGTGAAGAAGGTCTGGATAAAAAAATAAAAAAAGAATTGCGGTCACAAAAGTCACAAATCAAAGATATTTTGAAAAAAGATGAATGATCGTAAGGCAATGATGAACTATATTTGTAAGCGCAATGCAGCATGATATCAATCATACAGATATGACAGGACAAGGATATGTAGATGGTTTGGCGTCGGTTTTGTTAACTAGTTTTGCCGCCGTAGTTTCATGGCAGGAACAGGCTGAATGGGCCTTCCGTATTGCCTCCCTATTTCTTGCTTGCATTGTTTCTCTTGTAGTTCTTTATGGTCACTACAAGAAGTCTCAAAAGAAAAGAGCCTAAGTTTTAAGACGTTTTCCCGATTGTACCTTCTATAAAACACAGAGGGCGGTGATCAGCCCGCCCTCAAAGTTCTCGTCTCCCGACTGCACAAACGTGCGCGAACTTGCGATGCAAATATATGACATTTCTTAATTAATACAAAATAATTTGGTTTGTGTAAAATCTGCACATACCTTCGCCCCGGTTTTGGTAATACAAATGTGTTTAGTGTTATTGTTGGTTAACCCAGGCAGCGGCTTGGGTTTTCTTTTTTAGTATATTTGCATCTCAACAAAGCGATATGATAGAACTAAAATTAGCGGATCCTACACCGCATGAATTAGCAGAATATAGAGAACTAATTAAGGAGCTAAAAGATAAGTTTCCCACTGCAATTGTAATGGTTGACAGAGGTAAGAGCGACTACGCTATTAGCAACACGATAATTTATGTAGACCGTGAGAAGCGAACAGACACCCATTCCGCAATTTACCCCTCAGTTCCCAACCGGGGAACCGCGCAAATCAAGGCAGACATACTGTCCCTTACCTTCGCTATGCGCGAACTTGGCTTTGATATCAAATTTCTTGACAGCGATCCGCCGGTTCGTGAGAAAGTTTCAATAACCCGTGGGCGTTTGGAGTCATGCGTTTCTCTTCGTCAATTAGTTGAATTGCTCGAAGACGCAAATCACGAGAAGCTGGCAGAGGTAAGGGTTATGATAGAGAACAAGCGCAGGGATGGCGGTCGCCCAAGCAAGAAGTCTGTGATTGATTTTATCTTTTCGGGCCCGAAGGAAGAAAAGCGGGCGCAACCTGTAAGAACTGGTCCAGAGTGGGCGCGAGTTAAAATGGAGTGGCGTGATAAATTTGCAACTTCTAAGTACGCGAAAATATACAAAAGTCTCGATGAATTTTGTACCTTCGCGACTGAAGAAGAATGTAAATAATGGCTACAAGACAAATAGTGAACAACAGGGCGACAACTCCGGTTAGTGTACCCGAAATTACTCGAATACAAGTAGAGGGTAACGATACCGTATCGTTCTTGTATGGCTCGGCTCCACCGTACCAATGGGTGCGCGGGATGAGTCAAATTATGGAGCAGAATCCTGCTTACATTTCATATCGCTATGACACCATTACAATTTCTCAAGTAGCCGGAGAGTCATTTACATTTACAGTTTATAGCATAACTGATGTTGGTGGAAATACATTTGTTCCATTAACTACTCTTGATACATCTGATGTAGTAGCTGCTAAAACTCAAGAGATTTATCGACTGTTAGTTACTGCTATTTTTAAAGGGTGTTGCGAGTGTGGCAATACGGAACCAGAGTGTTCTATTCAGTATGTTTCTGGAAACGGTGGGGATCCGGGGACTATTTTGATTGGTTCTGGAAGTGCAAGAATAAATTATTTTACAGCTAACAACCAAGACTTTACAGGTTTTTGGCCTATTATCCAGGATGGATCGTGGTTTTTTATATTTAGCAAAACCGATCCAACAGTATATGGAGTATTTCAATTGTCGAATTATTTTGATGGAGGAACTTATGCACAATTTGATGTAACTCTTCTTGCTGGCACGGATATTTTCCCGGAGGGTACAGAGCTTTGTATAGACGTGACAAGCGTTGGTGGTTCTCTCGTTCAAGATTGGCAAGACACATTGATCGTTGGTTCTACCCTTACACAAGACAACACTGTTGATGGCGGTAATTTTGATTTTATTTTCGATAACAACAATTCGTTTGTAATAAATTCTCCTGGAGGATCCATTGAAACAGATATAAATGGATCTTCTTTGATTGCCGGATCTCAGTCTATAACTGTTAACAGTTCATATATTGATATAATCACCCCCAACTATGGATCTGCAAGCACGGGGTGGGTATTGGCACTTGATGCGTCGGGACACGTAGAGTATGTTGAGGCAGGCACGGGAACTATAAGTTCTATAGGACTCTTCATGCCTCCTGCGTTTACAGTTAGCACACCAAATCCTCTTACGAGCAATGGTAGCTTTACAGTAACAGGAGCAGGTACAGTGTTAGAATACATCGATGGAACGGGTAATCTGCAAACGTTTCCAATATACACAGTTGAGAACGGTCTTCACGCTTTTGGTGGGGTTCCTGGAGAGGCTCCGCCGGATCCGTATTTATTTCACCTCGGCGGATTATTGGTTGAAGACACGGTTATTACAGCTACTAATGGAGGTACTGAGTATGTATTAGGCGTAGCCGGAACAGCTAATCAAAACACCAGGCGTCCTTTATCTGTTACCAATTTAGGTAATGGTGGCGTGGCTGTTTTTTCTGATTTTGGTTCTGGTTCAAGGCCAAACCCGTCGGTACAGATGATTACGGATAATGACTTGTTCAATCCGATATTGACCTTGTCCATGCAGGGTGATTTACCTAACCCTAATCCGGTGTTTACTGACCGTACTACGCTTCTTCGTTTGAGATACGACGGAACCCAAGCGGTTGGTGCAAGGATGTCGATTGACTACCAGTTCAGAGAGGACGATCCGACTCCGGCTTACTTCATCGCAGGTCGTTTGACTACCGAGATGACAGACATGACTCTCGGAGACGAGCAGTCATTGTTTGAGTTACAGCTTTACGATCAGGGTTCGCGTCAGACCAAGTTGCAGGTAACAGGTCCAGGTCAATTGATTTTGGATGAGTATGGCCCGGCTGTATTTAGCGACGGTACTACAAACATAGACAATTCACTTAGCTACGTTTTAGCCACAGATAACACGGGCAGAGTTTGGAAGAAGTTGGCTACGGGCGGCGGAACCGTTACCTCTGTCGGGGCAACGGGTCTTTTGACCACAACCGCTACCAACCCATTCACTACGTCTGGAGTTGTTACCTCTCAAATGAACAGCGGTTTCCTTGTTGGTCGTTACGATGCAGGCTTAGGAGTTTTCCAGGAGATTGAGCTTGGGACAAATCTTTCGCTCGTGGGGAATACCTTGAATGCTACTGGCGGAGGACCGACCTATGACTCCGCTGAGGGTGTATACAAAAATACATTCCTAGCAAACGACACGTTTGAACTTGGAATGGATAGTCCAATTGGAGCCTTTGGTACTATTCCATTTTTAACGGACAGATACATTGACGTTGATGCTTACAGTTTTAATATAAGCTCACAGGCAAGCAACAGATTTAGTTTTTTGGCATCAGGCCAGTTGCAAATGCTAGAGTACAATAACTCAACTGCGTTTGATGCTGTTTCTGGGCCTTCTGTTGGTGTCTTGAATGTCGATAATACTGGACGGGTTTTCGTAGCAGATGCAGGAGTTGGCACAACCTACACCGTAGACAACGGATTAATTGAAAACCCGGCTGACAACTTCCAACTTGGAGGACCGTTGGTAGGAACAGGGTTGTTGGTCAGGGATACATATATAACGAATGATGGATTTCCTTTTGTTATCGATCAAATAGGAAACTCTACGATTGGATTAAATGTTCGTCATACTAGTTCTAATCCAGATAGTGGTACGGCTATACAGGCAACTTCTTCAAATGGATGGGCTGTTAGGGCTTCAATAAACGGAAACCCAGCTACAGGAGATGGAAACGGGTCTGCTTACGAAGGCTTGTCTCAAAATGACTATGTTGCTCAGTTTTTAAGAAATGATGCTAGTTCATCAGGAAACGTTGGCCTATTAAAACTCACAAGAAATACAACTGCTATACAGCCCTTTGGTGGAATAGCTGGTAGTATAGATTTTTGGATTGAGGCTAGGACAACCGTTCTCGCTCCTCCACCAACACAACCAACCTCAAGTATTGTTTCAGAATGGACTAGCCCAGGGCCAGTTGGTAGAAATTCTAGTTTATATATTTATGGCTATGATGACACTTTTGGTGGTCAAGTGCTAAATGCAGGCTTTAATGGTATTGGACTTGTTTCTTTTTATCAATACGGTCAAGTACCAGCGCAGTTTTATGACCCCTCACCTGTATGGGCATTGGGTGTAGACGCGAGTGGAAATGTAGTAGAGATTGATCCGGGCGGCAGTGGTCCCAGCTACACAGTCAACAACGGTCTTACTGAGAATCCGGCAAATAACTTTCAGTTAGGCGGAGATTTAATTCAAAATACTATTGTTAGCGGCGACACTAACCAGTGGCAGATGACATTTGATGAAATGTTGAGGTTTACTGTTAACGCAAATAATAGAATAACATTAAACGCTGAAGACAATAATCCGCTAAGTCCTAACTTTGGTAGTTACGTTAGATACCAAGCGGGGCCACAGGTTCTTACCGTTTCCTCCGTTAATACTGTAACAGCAACCACGCACAATTTTGCCTTGGAGGCGGGAAATATTAGCGGAATTTCAGGTCCCCTTACTTCATTTACAGTAACTGATTCAAAGTTAAATGTTAGAACACCAAATGTATCAGGGGGAACCGCTATTGTCGGACAAGTTTTGACATTACAAGACCTTGTTACTGGAGAGGTAGAGTTTCAAAATGCTGGCGGCGGCGGTCTAAATTCGGGTGACGCAACCCAAGTGTTACCTGGCGAGTACGAAACGACTATTACAGGAGTTACGTCGTTAGCTGCTGGCGACACGTTTATGATTAAGTTCGATAGCGTAAACCAGAATGGTTCAACGCTAAAAATAAATACGCTTCCTGCTTACGACATCTTTAAAAACACAGATGTCAAGATAGCTAGTGGCGACATCAAGGCGGGACAAGAGATTACAATAGTCTTTGACGGTGCTGCGTTCCAAGCTATCGGTCTAGTGACCAACCAACTTCTCGCATACGTTCACAACGCTGAGGGAGCAGTAATTACAAAGGGTCAAGCTGTTTACGCGTTTGGCGCAAGCGGTGACAAGATGAGTGTCAAGTTAGCTATGGCTGACGCGGACGCTACATCCGCTAAGACAATTGGTCTGGTGTACGACTCAAGCATCGGAATAGGCGGGGAGGGTTACATTATTATCCAAGGCGTTATCGAGGGTATTAATACAGCTGCATTTACAGCGGGAGACACCCTGTACTTGAGTGGATCAGTTCCAGGCGGTTACGTTTCGACACCAACTTACGCACCTGTTCACAGGGTTTATGTTGGTATAGTAGAGAAGGCTAATGCTGGTAACGGGCAGATATATGTCCGCTGTCAGAACGGATATGAGTTGGATGAAATTCATGACGTGGACCTTGTAACAACCCCTCCGGTTAACAACGATGTTCTTGTGTTTGACACGAGTACAACCCCTGATCTATGGAAGGCTAAGAGTATCCCAACCATTTTAGGGTATACTCCTCAAGACTCTAGTTACCCATCATACACAGTGAAGGCTAATAATACAGGGGTAACAGCAACCGCTACTGATCACACGTTTAGATATCCCGGCAATCAAACATTTACTGGGACTATAACCTATAATCAAGGTGGTGGTAACTTAACATTAGGAGCCGGAACCTATTACTACAACTGGACAAGAGTTGGTAATATGGTTAACTATATGTTTTATTTTTATACTAGCGCTACCCCAATAACATGGGTAGCTAATTCAGGTTTCATAACCTGGGATTTACCTGCTGATATGCCAAATCCCGTAGTACCATCTGGTGTTAGCGTCAATGGTTATTGGCTAGTAAGAAACTTTATGTCAGTAATTACACAAAGGGACACTACCGCAGCGCAAGCTACTTTTTATGGTGGCTTGCAGGTAAATGTTGCGGCTACTCCTACATTTAGATTTTATTTTAACCCCGCAGCAGCAATAACAAATGCTAGGTTTTATGACTACAGCGGAACATATTTTACTTCATAATCATGATAACAGCAACTCTTCCAAGTCCGTTGACTTACTTCAACACTACTCTTACAAAGTTAAAGTGGTCAATGACGTACCCCGACAACGTGGCGTACTATCAATTAACAACCGCTGATGACCTTGTGTTAAAAGATGGTCAGTGTATAATTGATGACGCTACGGTTCAATCTTGGGGCGCAGATGACTCAGTAATCACAGACGCAATTATATCTATTGCACCATGGAACATAAACATATGAAAAAGATTATTCGCAAACTTCAACTCTTCGACGGCATCTGGACTATTCCACTTGCCTTCTTTTTATTCCTGCTTGCCGGCACATACAGTTATGAGTATTTTGGCGACGGATTGATTTCTATAGAGTATATACAGCAGGTAATTCTTGCTGTACTTATCATGATTATTGGTAACTTTGTAGTGTTTCTCGGAGCGTTCATGAACTTTCGTGGGCTACAGAAATACTTCTACTCTAAGGAAGCAAAGGCAGAAGTTGAATATTCATCAACACCATGGCAAAGAATAGTATTATATCTCTGTGTTTACTTTGGGCTTTTCTTGCTCTTCCTGTTCATATTGTGGCTGATAATGACGGTTACTGCGTCCGCGCCACAGCTGCCTCCTATGTAGGAGTAAAAGAATATGGAGGGAACAATAAAGGGTTTACTGATAAAGACTTACAAAAGATGATGGCTGCGGTAGGATGGAAGCCTGGCTATGCTTGGTGCAGTTTCTTTGTTCGCGCCATGTTGGATGAGTGTGGAATTGAGAATAAGGTTTCTGGTTGGTCTCCAACTGCCTACAACAAGCAAGATGTGATATACTCAGATGGCAGATTTTGGCAGTCATTTAGGGATGGCGACGTTCTTGTAATGACTATGTCGTATGCTAAGTTTAAGAATACTGCAAGATACAAGGGTATAGGGCATACTGGAATTGTTGATCGTGTCGGCGAGTATTCGATTAGAACAATTGAAGGCAATACAAACGAACAGGGGATGCGTGACAGCCGGTCACGAGATGGTGTTTACATTAAGATACGTCCCTTGTCTAAAAGCGTACACATAACCAGATGGAAGCGGTCAACCCGCTTTAGAAAGTAAACATAAAAATAAAATAATGAGTTTAAATTCAGTAAAATTCAAGGACAGAGCATCCTTCGAAAAGAACAAAAACAAACCAAACGTGGTTGCGGTGCATGAGCCTTTTGGCATCATTATCTTCCGTGACGAACAACCAGTAACTCCGGATCCTGCCAAGGTGTCTCAATCCAACAGTGTGGACGAATCGCTTGACTACATTGACACGGGTCTTGCTATTGTTATTGCTAAAGATTTTGAGCAGGCAAAAAGTTATTTCGCTTCTAGCGGAATTGCTGTAAAGGATTCATTTAGTTTCTCCAAGACTTTCTTTGTGGAAGCGCCAGACTTTGTTACGTTTGAAGCATTCTACGATAGTCTTATGTCTACTGGTCACTTTATCAGCGTAGAGCCTGACTACATCGTGCCTATGACTGCTCACGCGGAGTATGAGTACTCTGCTCACTGGCATCTTCCAAACATGAAATGCCAAGAGGCTTGGGCGCAGATCAGTACAGATTTCGTTGGAGAGGTTGCTGTTTTGGATATTGCTTGCGAAACCAATCACGAAGACTTGGCAGGAATGATTAGCTCTGCTAGTTGGAACTGTGTTATGGATACCGCTGACGTAAATCCAATATCGGAATACGAAAAGCACGGAACCGCTTGCTCTGGAGTTATTGCCGCTAACACCGGTAATGGAATTGGAGTTAAAGCAATAGGTAACAACCACCTAAAAGTTCAGTTCCTTCACATCGGGTACAATAGTAACTCTGGTGGCAGCTTTCAAACGTCTGACACCATTATCACTCGTGCGGTAAATAAAGCCGTAGAAAATCCCAATTGCGTAGCAATGTCTATGTCATGGGGTAGTCTTGGATCAGGATATCCAATGTTCAGCAACGCTTTGACTGCTGCTCGTACAACAGCCCGTAATGGTAAGGGTATTCCACTCTTTGCTTCTTCCGGTAATAGCTACCAGTCTGATTTTGTTCAACTCCCAGCATCTTACCCATCGGTAATGGCTGTAGGGGCAAGCACTCAGAATGATACTCGCGCAGCGTTTAGTAATTACGGTCCAAAACTTTTTGCTGCTGCGCCTGGAACGGCCCTTTTGACTGTAGACCGCACAGGAGCTGCTGGGTACGGATCTGATTCATATCGTGGATTTAGCGGAACATCTGCCTCATGTCCTGCTATGGCAGCTGTCGCAGGTCTTGTCCTTGTAAAGAATCCAGACCTTACAGAGGCACAAGTTCGTGATATTCTAAAGAACTCTTGCCGTAAGGTTGGTGGTTACACATACGACGCCAGTGGGAAGTCAGCTGAGCTTGGATTTGGTATCGTAGATGCAAGCGTAGCGGTTTCTTTGGCTGGAGGTGCTACTCCACCTCCCCCACAGATTGTATTTAATGCGTATGGGGTTATTAGCTCTGCCGCAAGAGTTGAGGCTGGGGCTACTACAAATGTGTCTTACTCAGTACTTGTTGATAAAGAGTTGCCCGGTGACTTGCTTGTTCCTGTCGTGATTACTTTTAAGAATCCTAATGGTGGAGTGCTTAACTTCTACAGCGGAAACGTTACTGTACCAAAGGGTCAGACTTCATTTACCGCTACCATACCTTATACCGTTCCGAATAACATTAGCGGAGTATGTCAATTTATTTTAACTATTGATCCTAAGAACTTGGTTGATGAGTCAAATGAGAATGACAACATTGCTCAGACTGCTGTTACTGTGTTTGCGCCAACACCTCCAAGCCAGAACCTAGATGTTCAGGCTGAGGTTACGGGGTATGAATGGCTTGATGCAAGTCGTGTTCGTGTTCGTTACAAAGTAACCAACAAGGGAACTGCTACAGTGACTTCATGGAAAGCTGTTGTAGGGTTTGATGGTCAATGGCAGACCACATGGAATCGCACAGAGACAATCCTTCCGGGTCGTTCGGTAACAGGTGGAACCGTTTGGTCAAGCAACTTGCAGGGTCAACTTCCAAACACATGGAGAATGCGCGTGACCGAGCTAAACGGTTTGCCAGATAGTAATCCGGCTAATAACGAGGCAAGCATCCTCGTAACTCGATAGTAGACTGATTTTAAATCAAAAAGGGAGACCGCGATGGCCTCCCTTTTTTTTTACAATAAACAACTATAACAACTATAACAACAACAAATACAACGACACACCAGACAGGGTGATCGTTGTACATTTCCAAAATATCTTTCTTCTGCGCTCCTTTTTCATCTCGGCTTTCATGCCGGTGTATTGATCTTTCAGGAAGCGAATCTCTGACAACTGATTTAATCGAACCTCTTCACATAAGTTTCCGTTCTGTATAGCAAGGTCAAGCGCAATTTGTGCAGCTTCAATCTGATCTCTCATCATTTGAATACGTTGCGAACGAGACTCGATCGTCATCTTGTCCTGACGGATAGTCTCGGCAGCAGCAGATATGACCTCCTGAGCCTCTCTAGGAAGCTGTGGAGTGCTATTTGGCTGGGCGTAAACGCCCGTTACGATACTCGTTGAGAATATAATTCCAAGAGCTAACGTAAAGAGTTTTGAGCGAGTCATCGGGTAAATGGGGTATTCGTGAAACAATTCTTTGACTTCTTTCTATTTGTTCCTGTTCAAGCAGGAATTGCTGCTGGTCTTGGATCATAAACGAGTCAAGGGCAGCCTTAGTTGCTGTAACCACAAGCAAGTTTGAATCCATTTGCGCTACATATTTCTGATTTATTTCATTCAGTCGCTGAATAGCTATTGCCTCGTTCTCTGAACTGGTGTGAAGGATACCCATCCGGAATACCATAAAGAATACTCCGAACAGGATCACAACACAGAGTGCAAGGATGATTAAGGTATATATATTTTTGGTCTTATCCATGTTATTCAAAATTAGCGTAGCCTAGGTCTTCCCAGGTGGGTGGATCAATCATTTTTTTATTTCTTTTATTTTATCTTTGTAGTAATATATCTTTTCCTTTATCTGGTCAAGTGGTAGGCTAAGCCGTTCGTTTCTTTGGGCGTGTAGTTCTTCCAAACTTCCCTTTCCAATCCTTCTCTCAATCCGAATTCCGTACTCGATCAGGTTGCCGTGCTTGTGCTGGTTGCATTCTACACACTGGCCGTGTACATTGTCCTCATGGAACCGGAGGTTAGGGTACGAGCCGACACTGAAATAGTGACCGGCATCGTACTTCCCTTGTAGCTTCTTCCCGCAGGATATGCATCCCTTCCCTTGGTCTCGAAGCCTGATGTATTGGTTGAAGACTTGCTGGAGTTCCCTGCGCCATTGGGAAACGGACTTGTTCCGTTCCTTCATGACCTTGAGGTCTCGTTTAATCTTCTTGTCCTTCTGCTTGGAGGAATAAGCGAGCATACATTCAATGTTCTCGCACGTTGCCTGCATTGTACTGTATTTGGGGATAAACTCCTGCCTACAGATCCGGCACTTCTTATTCCTCGCCTTCATACGCTATCTCATTTTTCGGCAGGTTTCCACACTGCCTGTTCTTTAGCCAAGTTCGCCTTGATGGTCTCTTTGATAGTTCCGATCGCAAATCCCTGCGCTTCCAAGCATCCCTCAAAGTGTTCATAGAATTGTGTTTCATCAATTTCTACGTCAAAGGTAGTGACTCCGTTCGTTGTACGCAAGACTGTGAATGTCCATTCCTTATTTTTAACGTCAGGGAAAGACATGGTAATACTTCCGGCAAAGTACTCTACTTGCTTGGATGGTTTGTTAGATATGTTTATCATAGTTTTATGTTGTTTTGTTCTAATAGTCTGTAAAACTCTTGGTATATCTCATCGCACAGCTCCCACTTGTCGGCTGGCATCTCCTCGTACTTAACTTTCCGCCGGAGGTATTCCTTCACATCACTGAGTGCGTGTGACATATCCTGAGCCTTGTTGCACAGGTCATACTCGATTTGATCATCGGGTAGGTTGAATTCAAGTATTGCTTTCATAGTTGTAAATGATTTTAGGTGGCGTATTTACGACTTCTGTCTTTGTGCGTGTCCCGTTGTACCAACAAAGGTCTTTTTGGGCATCCTCTAGGGTGTCGTAAGTGTTGCGATGCCATGAACCCCAAGGGTTGACCTCCTTCCACTTGTAACCGCCAAAGAAACGTTTTTTCTTCTGTTCGATGGTGTAGAACTCACGGCCATTGGGCAGCGTGGTCTTGATGATGCGGCATTCTATCTTACTCATAAAAGTATGTATTAAAGAATTGTTTTGGTATATCCTTGTGCGGCAAGTTGATGTATTTCGCATCGCCTCCGGTTTTATTTATCTGCTGTGCCACAGGTCGCATACTTTTGTTGCTTCCTGCCCAGTTATTGTGGTTGTATAGCATATGGGTATTTGATCCGTACTCGATGGTCGTGAACTTCTCACGGGTGCTAGGGTCAATCAGTCCGACAAAGGCGTAGTCTTTCCTGTAGTTCTTGAGAACATCCAAACCTCCGGCACTAAACCCGATGAGGGCTGTAGTTTTTGGGTCATAGTCCATCGTTAGTGGTGTGCTGTAGGGATAGATGAATATCTCGTACCGAGACCACATCCAATCAGGTATTTGTTTGTCCATCCAATCGGGCGTGGCGTAGTACATACCGCTCCAAATGATTATCGTACAAATCGTATTCATGTTATTTCTGGTTGTTCGTTAGGGTCTGGTATGTATATGTCCAACGTTTCAGCAGCGAACTGCTTAACGTGTTCAAGGTAGTCCATAAACTCACCCGTTGCAAGTTCGGATGTCTTGCGAGGTATACGCATAACCTCCCCGGTGTTCGGGTCAGTCAGCTCAGAGTAAAGAAACCTTCCCTTCAAGAACTCGTGCGTGAGGTCGCGGTCAACGTCATGGCCAAGCTCCCTGAGCCTTTCCACTATCATCGCTACGACCACGCCCCAGTAGTATGCGTTTTGTACGTCTGAGCGTACATTCCTTTTTACCTTGACTTCGATGGTCACAGCCAAGTCCTTTTCACGGGACATGGCTCTGACTTCTTCATCGAATAGGGGGCGATTGTAGATTCGCAATGCCCCCTGTGGTGTGATTACTCCGTTGTGCTTCATGCTATCCTCCACGTTCTGACTCCGGTATCGAATACTTTGGTTGAGAATTTAACGCCGTGCTTCTTGGCATAGGCGCAGGCTGCTGCCGATACACGGCCACGTTCATGTTCAGGAAATGTTGACTTCATGAAGAAGCTATCGCCCACCTCCATAGTTGCGAATGGGTACTTAGCACGGGCTGTCGATCGGGTTGGTGCGGGGTATCCGCTTTCTACTTTGATTTTCATAGCTGGTCGATTAGTTGTTGGCGTGAATTGAATGCTTCGTGTGGTCGTATTACTACTGAGTCGTAGTCTTCGGTCTTGATGAACAAGAATCCTGTTTGACCTTCTTCGCTAATGGTAGCCTCTATCTTGTAGATGTTACCGGATGCGATTTTGTTGTTCTTTAGGAAGTACACGATGTCTCCTAGATTGTGGGTTACTTCGATTGTCATTTGGTTGATGTATAAAAATGATTATTAGTTACTAAGTATTCGTATAGGTCAGGCAGTGTCTGACATATCTCGTTCTTGTTCTCGTCGTATGCTCTCATGTCGTCCTTGAATTCGTACAGGTACGCCTTCTCGTACATGAACCATGAGAACCATTCGTATCCTTCCGGAGTCAGGATGACGCTCCACAGGTGTTGAACCACCCAATGCTCGTCATCCATAAACTCATGGAGGTCGATGTTGAGTTTGTATACTGCGTCTATGTTGTTGGATGCTGTCTTCATCCGTTCACAGCACTTCATGAATGTGTCTCGTTTCATGCTTCTTCCTCCTCTTCGGTTACGCCATAACGCTTGGCTTGTTCTACAATCTGATTGAAGTTATATCCGGCTGTTTCGATCTCAGTGCGTACTTCCTCGTTCTTCTTGGTGATGTTCTCACCCTTTGCATAGCGGGCGATTACGCGAGTCCAACGTGCAACCTGAGACTTAACGGAGTCTGAGTAGTCGCGTGGTTCGTCAAAGTCGTAGAGGAACTTGAGGTAGTTGCTGTACTCGATGCCGAAGTTTTTCTTGAACTTACCGTCCTCGACCACGATGTGGTTCTCAAGCGGGGGTCGTGTGTTGGATGTGAAGTAGTGTGTGATTGCCGCAAGGTCTGCGAGGTACTCCTGTTCCAATTCCTCAGACGGTTCGTACTGGAAGCACATCATACGGAGGTCATCCTTGCAGATGTACACGAGTTCACCGTTGAGACCTAGCCCCTTCATGTAGTGGAATAGTTGCAGGCGGTGGTGCTTGATAGGCTTCTCAGTCTTCTCCATCATGTCCATCACGAAGGATGAGCAGGACTTAATCTCTAGGACTTTCTTCTCAAGTTCCTTGTCACCGAACTTCTCGTATAGTTTCTCTGCGATGTACAGGGAGGATGCTTGGATTGATTCGGGCAGGTGCGATGAGGTGATGTCCTGCTTTGCACGTTCGATGTCAATCTTGCCACCTGCTAGGAAGTCGAGGCGACCCGATACCTTGAGCATATTGGGGTACTCGACCATCACACGTTCTTGGGTGTTGTTGATGAGACCTGCACGTTCGAGAACGTAGCGTACTACCCACTCGACGAGGTTGCCCGCCTCGAACTTGCGGAGGCTTCTCATGTTGGGTGGGTTGGTTGGCGTAACGGCTTTCATCTTGAGGTAGCGGTCAACAAGTGGTTGACCAATTTCAGATGCATAGCAGTAGTCACGTGGCTCTAGCGCACGTTGCTGGGAATAAACGCATTCATTCCATAGTTGTTGGAGATTCCAATTCATGATTGTTGTGTTATATGGTTTGTAAATTGTAAGTTGTGGTCTTCGCAGAAGCCCTTGGCTACATCTTCATTCTCGATGAGTGCGTACAGCATCCCATCGGGTTTCAGATTCTTGTTGCGCCAATAGTTCCATGCGTCAGGGTATGACCCGAAGGTCATGATGTTGCCAGTCAGGTCAGGGTTAATCGAGATAACCCAATAAGGTCGTTCAGTCATTACGTTGGATGTTAAAGAAGATTGTTTTGATTTCGTTTGGTATACTCTTGAGCAGTTGCCCGCTCGATTGATAGCTTGATGAAACCTTGCCCACATACTTGACGTGCTTGCCTGTGATTGCATAAACGTCACGCGAATGTTTGACAATTTCGTAGCCATCTTTGGTTTTGTACAGCCGTGTCATTTAGATTGCAAATATAGTGTAACTTCTAGATTCTCAACTAATCTCTCATTAATTAGTGTTAATTAGTGGCTCTGATAACACTTGTTCTAGAACTTCTGCGAGGTCTGCCTCTTCCGATCGGGAAAGCAATCTCCGGAATGATCGGGCATCGACCCACCATATTTTGTCGGTCTTCTCATCCTTCATCTCGCATACAGGGCACATGGTAAATGGCCTGTCAGAATTCAAACCTATATCCACAAGGATGATGCATCCACAGCTGTTCCTTTGCATGGCAATAGCTGTGAACACATCTCCCTTGAGGAACACACCCTGAGAGTGGTCTCGAATGGCAACGATGTCGTCACCTGTGCGATAGTCTAATATCATTTGTCAATGTCTTTTAAGAACCACATCATCAGTGTGAATGCGATGTAATCAATTATTCGTCGCATCTTGTACAATCTTTAGAGTTTTGCTATGAACCTGCTCGAACTCTGCGTAGAACTCCTGCATAGAAATGTACTCGAAGTTCTCGTAGTTAGATTTGATTCTATCAATCTCGCTGTACACGTCCTCGACATAGGTTTCGATTTCGTCAATGTCTATCGTCCTGATGCGTCCGATATTCCATATCTTGATGTCGTATCCTGAGGTAGTAATCATGCCGTAAAGGTGTCTCCTGTTCCATTTCATTTGGTACTTGAAATAGATTGGCTCTTCAATGCGAGCCTTGGTATCCTCGGTGTAGTGTCCATCGTCATCGGGATTGGACAACTTCCATGCGTCGTAGTTTGCGTAGTGTGTCATAGCGTTTGAGTTGCTTGGTTAATTGAATTTGCGATATCTTCTATGATGTAGTCGCCCGACAGGATTGTGTCAAGGATGGCGTATGCATCGTCATCATTCATGTCCTTCAGACCCTTCACGTCATCGATGTGCCACAGGTTGTCAACGTAGTAGCCAGCGTCCTTGAGGATGGCCTTGGCTTGGTTGACTGAGGTCTCTAGCTGATTGAGAATGGTCGTGTAGATGTACACCTTCTCCTTCTCATTCTCGATGCAGGCTTCGATGATTTCATCATGGCCGATGTCGCGGAGTTGTTGCTCATAGTTCATCACGGCTTTCCATGAAAGCATGATTTGGTTTTGCACGTGTGCAATTGCTTTATTGTTGCTCATATTACTTAGTTGTTTCGATGTCTAGTTGATACTCTTCGATTGCTTGGTTCATGTCGTCATCAACCTCGAACCTGTCCATGTAGGAGAAGGCATTGAGGTAGTCTCCGAATTGGTCGTATGCATACACGCTGACGAATCCGTCATCGTTGTCGGCCTCCACCCGAAGCGTAACCTTCGAGTGGGGTGCATCCTTTGATACTTGCTTGGCGAACGTGCCGAAGCTAAAGTTGTGGTAGCTTGAGTTATTCATTTGTTGTAAGGATTTTATGTGAGATTGCTGTTGCTGTCATCTTAGCGTAGTCCATGGCCTGAGTCATTGTGCCGTGAGTCTGACCTTCGGGCAATTCGATTGACTCATCTCGGTTGAAATCGTAGATGGCCTTCTGATTGTTTAGGATGCCGAATAAGACAGCATCGTAGAGTTCATTGAACACGCGGGTCACATCGAGGTAGATGTTGCCTTCATGAGTCCATGCTCCAATGTAGTCCCATGAGGTCTCTAGCTGAGTCCCGTTGGTTACGATGAAGTCAAGGACGTGCTGCTTGATGTACATCCCTCGGTCGCTGCCCGACATGGAATCCCATGTATCAGGAAGTTTGATGACTTTCTCGTGTCCCTGCATTGATGCGGCGTAGCCTGATGTTGGGCTGTCGCCTGTTACGATGTTGTAGGTTGCGCCACCCGTGGTCGCAATCTGCGTTGTAAATTGTGCTAAGTTCATATTTTGCTTTTTGAAAAATTAAGTGTTACAAGTTCTAAGGTTTCTGCATCCATGGAGTGTACGTTCTTCCACACGTCAGACTCCGTGTCCTCTAGGTCTGCTGCGATTTGGATGTTTGACAGGTGTGTATACCCATCGTCAGCAAAGCCCGTGAATTCGCTCATGTCCTTGCCTGACTCTAGGTGGTGAAGTAAACGGCTCGCGTCATCGATGATGAATAAAAGCCTGCGTTTGATTTGCTCTTGCGTCATGTTGCTGTTGTTTTAAGTGGTACAAAAGTATATTAAAGTTTAAATTACACTTGTTAAGAGATGTTAAAATAAGGAGGGTGCAGCCGTTGCCGCTCCCCTCCTCTCGTTGCATTACGAGCCTGCTGTGAGCAGAGAACATGGCAGGGGACTCGAACCCCTGCTTGCTCCATAGCCATGTTAGTTGTGCCAACCACATCCACCATTATCGTGGCGCACCCAGTTTTCAGTCGGGGTCGATCGGAGATGGTCTTGGTAGTTGTTTCGACGTGAGGTACTGCATGAACTCATGAGTACGGCTGCTGTAATGATTGCAGCGATGTAGGCGAGCCAAAGGAGTGGCTCAATTCGAAGTGTGTGCTTCATTGTAATTGGTCGTTATAGGTGAAATTTCCGGTTTTGATGAACTGCTTGACCTCGGCCTCGTAAGCGTAGTGGATGGTCGTGTCAGGAAGAATGATAGTGAACATCGCTCTGCCTGTGTCCTCGTCCTCCCCTTCGTACACGATTGTGCCGTCGTCTTGCATTTCTTTGAAGCGCGTGTCCGCGCAGTGCTGTGCGACCATCATGGCCGCGAAGAATAAGATTTTCATTTCGTTGTTGTGTTTATTTGTTATTTATAATTTTAAATGTGATACTTATGAATGGTACGTCTATCCAATACCTGTTGCCTATTCGTTGGTAATGGAAGCCTAATCCCTTGCAGTCTAAGAAAGGGATGTTTCGGTATATACTGAAGTGTTTCATTTGCGTTGTTGTGTGTTGTGTTTAATTATTGCGTGAGAGTTCAATTAGCTTAGTCCAATTGCGGAAGAATGTTTCATGTAGAAACAAGCTATCGATGGACGCGAAGCTGTCGCTGAAATTCGATGTGGCTTGATACGAATGAAGGCGTATTGACTTGACTTCGTTAATTGATTGTCGTGCGGCACTCATGTGCATTTTCGTATCAAACCAATAGTGGATTTTAATCGCATGGTCAGTCTGATATGTGCCTTGCATATCAATATAGATGTAGTCATCGTTTGTGGTAATGCGAAGATTAAGGCCAGCGAGTCTACACTCTTCGACAAGTCGATTGTAATCGGTTTCAATCATCTGCTCGCGGAGGTATGTATATCGGGCATTGGATGCTGTAACCTGCGCGAATAGTGTTGACCATTCGTCACACTTGTCAAGTGCCTCGCCTATACGAGCGAAGCCATTTGGTCTTGGATTGTTGATTCGTTCGAACTCAGCTACAAGCGAGTTGATGATGTGTTGCTGTTGTGTTGTCATTGATTGTATTTGTTTAGTGCTTGATAATGATGTGAATCTACAAGTTTCCATAACGGGGCAATCTCGACCCCGATGTCGTTGCCTGCTGCTAGTGCATCTTGCAGTTCTCTGAAGTCAAGGATGAGAGCCTCTGTGCCGTCATCGTACAGGCGGTAAACCTGCATGGCATTGCTGTAGTAAAGTTTCTCTGCTACGTCCGTGACGATGAGCCACACGAAGCCGTCTGCTGTGATTTTGATGTTGTCCATATTGCTTAGTTGTTATTGGTTTGACTTACTTTCTGAGCATACAATACTGCTGTTCTAATTGCCTTGCGAGTTGACTGCGAAGTGTACCCGATGCCACCGAATGCCATCAGCGCACCCGTCATCGAGCCGTAGTGTATCACGGCCTCGCGTCCGAAGTGGTAGATTGTTTTACCCTCGCACACTAGCTTGTAGATTTCAGCAGGGCTGTTGAACTCGTGGCCATTGGGATAGTCCCAAATTCCGGAGTTGATAGCGTTAACGTACGCGTCGACGATTTGCTTTGTCTTCATGTTATTGTTTCCAAAATAGGTTGCTGTTCATGTTAACTTCGACCTTGCTGTCGTTGGTACATTCGTACCATACTCCGTCGTGCTTCTCGTACCACTCACCCTCGTCTTCCCAATCCCACTCCGTGTAGCAGTAGGCATCGTCGTCGTATGCCTCGTCAAGGTCAGCGTAGCCAATCTCGATGGCGTAGCGTTCGGCATCGTCCTTCTCGATGAAGTACATGAGGCTCTCTTCGAACAGGAAGCCCTCATTCATGCCCTCGTTGGTTGCACTGCATATGCGTGCGAATCTTTCAATGTTACTCATGGCTGTATTTTGATTTTAGTTCGTAATACTCGTAATCGTTGCTATTGTACATATCGGTCAGTTCCTCTTCGCTGAGGTAGAATCGCTCGACCTCTTTGCCGTAATAGATTCTCATGACAAAGTCATGCAGGTTCTGAAAGATGATTGCCTCGCCGTCCTTGATGAATACATGGATAGCGTTGCCGTTGTTGTCGTGGCGAACCTCGTATAGTTCATCCGCCTTGCTTAGATGCTCGTTGTGTAACATGGTGTTGTTGGTTTATTGGGCGCAGAGCGACCATGATTGATATTGTTTCATTGTACGTCCGTTGATGCCTAGCGTAGAGCAGATGTACTTGGCTAGTTTCTCGCGGCCTGCCTCGGTGTCGAGCCTGTTCGTGCCAATCTCGCGGGCAACCCACGCAGTATTCATACCTAGTATTCGTTCGCAGAATTTGCAGTCCTGTCCTAGGTAGAAACTCTTGGTTGTCTTAGGTGTTGAACACACTAGTGTCCAATAGTGGTCGAACCCGTAGGTCGACGTGATTTCGATTGTTGCTTTCATATCGTTAGTATTGGTAAAGACCACAGGGGCAAGCCCCGTGGTTTCGGCTATTGAAGCCTCATCAGTTTACCTATTGCAGCCCCTTCATGAGCAGTTCGTAACCTGTACGGGAGTTGTACTGCTGTATGTCCTTTGAACGCTCCTGTGCGCGGCTTTTCAACGTGCGCCACATATACACTAGCTGTCGATTGTCTTCGTCAGTCTCAGCGCCCCACGTCATAACGTAGTCGCCTTGGAAAGATACCCGCACGACCATTTGCAGAGGCAAGTCGCCTTGCCATTCTGCTAGCTTAACGCTGTGGCTGATTTCGAGGCCATTCTCGAAGTGAATTGTGCCGTCGTTGTAGTTTGCAACAGGCATCTTGCCCATTTGCTGAATGAATTCTTGTGTTGTCATATCGATTACTGTTTATTGATTACTTGTGGAACATTGATGCGTACATCGAGCGCAGTCTGCTGTCCTTGATGTACTCGGCCTCGTCGACCTGTATGAAACGCTTGCGCTTCATGGCCGCTAGGAAGTTTGCTCGGTGGCGGCCATCGTTGATTGTGGCCTCCATTTCGAACGGCCAACCGCCTAGTTTGCGGAAGTAGAATTTCTCAGTCATGTTACTTGGAATTATGAATTTGAACGAATAGGTTCAGGCTCAGGTTCAGGCACAGGATAGTCAGCGGCAGTAAGAACCAAATGCCGGCCATTGGCGCGACTATCGTGCTCAGGAAAAAGAACAGCACCATTGCGAATGATGCGAGGGATTGGATTGCTTTCATATTGCTATTGGTTAAGACTGCCCGTAGGCAGTTTCGACTATTGAAGTCTCATCAGTTAACCTCAGAAGATTGTCGTGTAGATGCGACCGCTTGTCTTGCTTTGCTCTGCTAGGTAGTCCCTAGCCTCGTCGTTGCGCTTGAAGCGAATTGAGCGGCGGTTGTAGTGCAGGATGTTGTCCTCGTCGATAGCAACCTCGACCCACGGAGTGTTGGTCATGGACGCGCTGTATGACACGTGATTGATTACCTTGACGCCTGCGCTGTTGCTGAATACCGCGAAGTACTCATCGTAGCCGTTTGAACTCTCGTTCCTGTCACGTTTGAACCACTTGATACCGTTGTAGTTGAGCATCCTGTCAATGACCCTGTCCCATTCTCTAGGGTTGTAGTCTCTACCCTGTTCCCTGATTTCATCAGTTGTGAGCGGTATCAGTTTCATGATTGGCGCATAGTCGTATATGTGCTGCTCAATTACTTCCTGTGATAAGTTCATTTGCTTGAAGATTTCAACTTCGAAGGCTGTGCCTTTTGTCATGTTCATGATGTTGTGTTTTAAGTGTTAGAACAACGGGGGGACTCGAACCCCCTGCGAGACTAGCGACCTCAGTCATCTAGGCTTGCCGCACCATGCGTCGTTGCTATAGTTGTATTGAATTTGCGCCGTTGCGCTGTAGTATTGATACACACAGCCATACGTTGTCACATACGCATAGCTGTGCTACTTGTTTACCGCTGTACTCATCCGCTCTCCCGTTAGGGGTCACCGCGTATAGTCCCAAGACTCGGCTTTTGTAGTCCCCTGCTATTTGCAGGGTTCTCGTTCGTTTAACCTGTAGCTCCTAACCTTGCTACTGACAGGTTGCCGAATGTTGTCGGCTATTTGCGGGCGAACTCCCGTTGCTTCGTTGCCTAAGCACTCACCCTCTTTTGAT